>Ga0256844_10001099_pt1 | contig 10216 bp, 7 predicted proteins | sample MusselsmetaG_FD_189100 | JGI IMG/M metagenome (GOLD analysis project Ga0256844, IMG submission 189100) | Mussel associated microbial communities from hydrothermal vent at the East Pacific Rise, Pacific Ocean - Mussels | ecosystem: Host-associated > Mollusca > Shell > Unclassified ... | reverse complement strand
ATTCACCCGACCCGACCGTGCCTGAAAATCTCAAAGATTTAATTGCATTAGTCAAAAAAGAAAAGCTCGATATTGGTATCGCGTTTGATGGCGACGGCGACCGCATGATTGCGGTAGATAACAAGGGCAAAATCCTCTGGCCCGATCGTATTATGATTTTACTGGCGCAAGAGGTATTAAAAACACAGCCCGACGCGCATATTGTTTTTGATGTGAAGTGCAGTTATCTATTACCCAAAGCGATTGAAAAAGCAGGCGGGCAAGCTTCGATGTGCATCAGCGGTCACTCTATTTTAAAAATGCAAATGAAGCGCCTCAATGCCAGCATGGGTGGTGAGTTTAGTGGGCATATTGTCATGCCAGATCGTTGGAATGATTTTGATGACGGACCCTATGTTGCCGCTCGCTTGCTAGAAATTTTGTCAAACACCACACAATCAAGCAGTGAAGTTTTTGATAATATTCCTGATAGTCTCTCTACACCCGAATACAAGCTACATATGGATAGCCACGAAGAAGCAAACGACTTGGTGGAGCAATTTATAAAACAAGCAAGTTTTACGGGTGCCGAGCTGATCTTAATTGATGGATTAAGAGTGGACTTTAAAGATGGCTGGGGATTGGTTCGATCTTCAAACACCAGCGCCTGCCTTGGGTTTCGCTTTGAGGCTGCAACAGAAAAACGTCTTGAAGAAATCCAACAACAGTTTAGAGATATTTTTAAGCGTTTAGATAATACAAAAGCACTTCCTTTTTAGCTACACCCCCACTTTTAGTGAGCTTGCGCTTTGTTTTTTAAAGCGACAACTCAATTATTAGAGTGAAACCGTTGCATGGCTAATCATATATCCGTGCAAAAGTGGGGGGGTGTGCTTTATAATATCCATTTTTGCGCTTTCATAAAAATACACGAGAAATACATGCCAGATACAGATGCCAAACAAATTGCCCATATATTAACCGAAGCCCTGCCTTATATTCAGCGCTATTCGGGCAAAACGATTGTGATCAAATACGGCGGCAACGCCATGACGGACGAAAAGCTTAAAAAGAGTTTCGCGCGCGATATCGTGTTGCTCAAACAAGTGGGAATCAATCCCGTCATCATTCATGGCGGTGGTCCGCAGATTGGAAAACTACTCGATCAAATTGGCAAAGAGAGTCACTTTATAGAAGGCATGCGCGTTACCGATGCCGAGACTATGGATGTGGTTCAAATGGTTTTGGGCGGTTTGGTAAATAAACAAATTGTCAGCGATATTAATCAAGCTGGCGGTCGTGCGATTGGCTTAACAGGCAAAGATGGCAATTTGATTGTTGCCGAAAAACTAACATTAAAAGCTAAACAAGTTGATAATCAACCGCCTGAAATTATCGACTTAGGGCATGTAGGCTCTATCAAAAAAATTAACGCGGGCATTGTGAAACTACTGGATAGTGAAAAATACATCCCCGTAATTGCGCCTGTTGGCGTAGGCGAAGATGGCGAATCTTACAATATTAACGCCGATATTGTGGCGGGTGAAATGGCGGCTATTCTTGGCGCAGAAAGATTGTTATTACTCACCAATACCCCCGGAGTTTTAGATAAACAAGGCGAATTGCTGACAGGGCTAAACGAAGAAAAAATTGATGCGCTAAAAGCGGATGAAACAATCCAAGGTGGCATGATTCCTAAAATCCAATGCGCTTTAGATGCCGTACATGCAGGCACAAATTCTGCCTGTATTATTGATGGGCGCGTACCACATGCGGTTTTATTAGAGTTGCTCACCGATGAGGGCATGGGTACATTGATCAAAAAATAATCAGCGCCCAGTCCTTTGTTTATGCCCTATACTAGGGCATGGGTTCTATTAATAAAAAGAGTTCTGATGCTTTACGACACACCTTAGAGCTTTCACCAAATACACCGCTGTGGCAACGTGTGCCAACAAAAGACGAATCAGGAAAGTATTTGGGGGATTTCATGATGATTATCCCAAAGCTAAAAACAGCCACGCCTAAATATCAAAAAGAAACTTTGGATGCGCTCAATCTTGTGCTAAATCGCTACCAAGATACGGTCGTGTTTGCTGACCTGAATATGAAGATGAACTTGCTATGGGTTTCTATCAAGCCCGTAAAAGGTATGTTTACTGAGATTCCTGCCGCAATTATCGAGCAAGTCCCTGAGGCGAAACTAATTTCAGAACGCCCCCCAAAATAATCTAAGCACCAAAATAAAATTAGCTAGCAATAGATCTTGGTGGGAACATATTAGCGATACGGCTAGCCGTGGTGTCTTGTCGCTGTGAGATTTTACGCACTTCAGGATTTTTAATAAATTCAGATAATGTAATTTCATCTAAAAACGCATACAACTGCTCACTCAAATCATTCCACAAATGATGCGTTAAACAGCGCTCACCTTTATTGCAATCTTGATTACCTTTACAGCGAGTACTGTCAATCGACTCATCCACTGCTACGATAATATCTGCAACACTAATTGCCTGAGGTGGCTTGCCTAGGCGGTATCCGCCACCGGGGCCACGCACACCATCAACCAAACCCGCTTGGCGAAGCTTGGCAAATAGTTGCTCTAAATATGACAGAGAAATACCCTGACAGTTTGATATATCCGAAAGCGTTACAGGTCCTTCGCTATCATGGATCGCTAAATCCATCATTGCCGTTACGGCGTAACGTCCTTTTGTTGATAATTTCATGATTTTTACCTCGCGCATCTGCTCTTCATCATATAGGTACGAAGAAAGGGGGAAACAGATGCATATTTCCGACTAATTTACTAAGGATTATATTCAACCTAGTAAATTAGTCAAGTATTGATGGTTACTTATTATTTCTAATTTTTTAATACAAACTAGTGTGACTGCTTATGAGGATGGCAGCCTTGCAAAAGTAGGGGGGTGTCTAGTTAAACTTATGCCCTTGAAATTCAAGGTGTTTTAGCCATTTATAAAGAAAGCGATTCAAGCGCCAGCGACATAGCAAAACGCTGTCTATTTGCTCTTCCCATAAACGAATATCGCGCCCTGTAATTCGACAATTACGACTAATAACATCGGCTTGGCGAGAGTCGTGGTAGACCTGTATTTTTAGATCAGGTCGTCTATCGCCGTCTTCAAATAAATAAGTTAGCATTAAAATCGTGGTATGGCTTGCGCGTTCAAGCACGCTAAGCCTTACTGCAACGCCACCTTCTACGGTTGAAATTGTTTCATCAGGAAGCTTACGAATATCCCCACAAAACAGACGAAGACGTATATAATTATGCTCATACATATCCATTAAATCGATGAATGAATGAGGTCGGGGATTAAATGCCTCTGTTTTTTTATCGCTAATTATCATAGTAGGAATCATATCATAAACGCGTATGTACTATAGCAAACCAATTAAAATTCAACCCGTCAAAACACAGCCTTTTACCGATCAAAAACCAGGGACTTCTGGTTTACGAAAAACGGTTAATCACTTCAAGCAGGCTGATTACTTACAAAACTTTGTGCAGTCAATTTTTAACTGTTTAAAGCCTGATTTACTGGGGTCAACATTGATCCTTGGCGGCGACGGTCGTTATTATAATCGAGAATCTATTCAGATTATTTTACGCATGGCGGCGGCTAATGGCGTTGGCAAAGTCATACTTGGGCAAGGCGGTATTCTTTCGACCCCTGCCGCATCGCATTTGATTCGCAGACATCAAGCGCTCGGTGGAATCATTCTTTCTGCCAGCCACAACCCTGGCGGCATGAACGGTGATTTTGGTATTAAATACAATATCAGCAACGGCGGTCCTGCACCTGAAGAATTCACCGATGCGGTTTTTGAAGAAACTAAAGTCATCAACCAATACCATATTGCGGGCATCAAAGGCATTCCGCTGGATTTATTGGGCGATTACACCTTAGATAAACTTAAAATAGAGATTATTGATTCGGTGGTGGATTACGCTGAATTAATGAGTAGCCTGTTTAACTTTTCTAAAATTAGAGAGTTAGTCAACCTTCGCAGTTTTAATATTTGTTTTGATGCGATGTACGCCGTTACCGGTCCTTATGCTAAGAAAATTCTGGTAGAAATGCTCGGCGCAGACGAGGAATCTATTATCCGTGGTGAGTGTTTACCCAATTTTGGTGGCTTTCATCCCGACCCAAATCTTGTTCATGCCAAGCAATTGGTCGCTAAAATGTACGATCTTGAAGAGACGGGTAGCGCGCCAAACTTTGGTGCCGCATCGGATGGCGATGGCGACCGTAATATGATTATGGGCGACTACTTTTTTGTTACGCCGAGCGATTCTCTCGCCGTTATTGCCGCCAATGCACACCTTATTCCTGCTTACAAAGGCGGTTTAAAAGGCATTGGGCGTTCTATGCCGACCAGCCAAGCGGCTGATCGCGTGGCTGAAAAATTGGGCATTCCCAGTTATGAAACACCTACAGGCTGGAAGTTTTTTGGCAACTTATTGGATGATGATCGCATTACGCTTTGTGGTGAAGAAAGCTTCGGCACTGGCTCTGACCACGTGCGAGAAAAAGACGGGCTTTGGGCGGTGCTTTGCTGGTTAAATATACTTGCCGAGCGCGGACAAAGTGTTGAAGAAATTGTGCGCCAACACTGGGCAGAATATGGGCGAAACTATTACAGCCGTCACGACTACGAAAATATCCCCGCAGAATCTGCCAATAAACTGTTTGAAAGTTTGCAAGAAAACCTCAGCACGCTCAAAGGGCGTGAGTTTAACGGCAACACGATCACAACCGCAGATAATTTTAGCTACACCGATCCTGTCGATAATTCTGTTAGCGAAAACCAAGGCGTGCGGGTTTTATTTGATAATGACGCTCGTATTATTTTTCGTCTATCAGGCACAGGTACCGCAGGCGCGACGCTTAGAGTTTATTTTGAGCGCTATGTTGAAGACATTAAACAGCATGATCTTGAAACACAAGAAGCCCTGTATGACTTGATTGAAACCGCAGAATTACTCGCCAATATTATTGGCTATACGGGGATGCAAGAGCCTACGGTTATCACCTAGGCTCTAAAAATTGTAAATGAAGTTAGTTGATACCCTGCTGCTTATTCTTTTAGCCGCCATTTGGGGAAGCTCATTTATTTTCATGCGTGCGACAGCAGAAGTATTTGGCCCCATTGCTTTAATCACAATACGCGTTGGGGTTGCAGGTTTGTGTCTATTACCTTTTTTATTGGCTGAAAAACGCAGACAAGAATTTCTGCAAAACTGGCGTACTTTGGCATGGGTCGGGATTATCAGTTCGGCCGTACCTTTTATTCTTCTTGCCTATTCCACCCTTTATTTAAGCGGTGGCACAGTTTCTATTTTAAACGCAATGACACCCATATTCACGGCATGGATCGCTCATCTCTGGCTAAAAGACACCATGACAAAGCTCCAGTTTTTAGGGCTTGCGGTGAGTATTATAGGGCTTAGTATTTTAGTCTGGGATAAAGTCAGTTGGGATATTAAAACGTGGTTGCCGATTTTGACAGGTGTACTCGCCACCCTCTGTTACGGTATTGCCTCAAATAGTATGAAGCAATATTTATCCCATGTTTCAACGATGACTAATACTGCGGGTAGCTTATTTTTTGCCGCCTTGTTTATGCTTTTATTGCTTCCTTTCTTTTTACCCAATATTGAAAATATCAGCGCCAATGCTTGGCTTTATGCGGTTGTGCTTGGCGTTGTTTGCACCGCGTTGGCTTACGCTATTTTCTTTAGATTATTACAAAGCATCGGTCCTGCACGAGCTGTCAGCGTGACATTTATTATCCCAAGCTTCTCCTTTGTTTGGGGCTATTTATTGCTCGATGAGATAGTCACTTTTAGAATGCTGGGCGCTACAGCTATTATCCTTATTGGGATGGGGCTGGTACTACGTCTTATTCGTTTTGATAAATCATAAACAAGTATTTTATGGTTCACACCCCCCCACTTTTGCAAGGCTATTAGACTAATCAGCTACCAATCGGCTATAAATCTTAGTCGGCTTTAGTAAGGTCGAGCGCACGCTATTGGGGATGATGCGTCCGCTGGTTTTTCTCGATGTACAACCTTCTTCCATGCTTCCGCAAACATTTGATCTTTTATAACGGTTGTTCACCAAATTATAAAATTCTACCGTATCACTGCGCATTCCATCACCACTACTGGAAAATGTTTCCCGCTGATTCAATACAAAATCATGAGCCTGATTACTGTAAGTATAAAAATTATTTTCCGTATCACTACCCCAATTATGCTCATGCTTATTAATGATAAGCACTAACTTTCCACTAGCAATTTGAATAGACTCTGAAATCGTTTGGAAGTCGGGTTTTATGGTTTCATGAATTATAAACAGTGTAACGCGTCTGGTATTTCGCTTGTTCTCACTCACGCACGTTATCATCCTGATATTTGATTGGAAACGCTCGATAAAAACAAGATCAAAGATTTTATCGTAATTAAAATCTGAGACTATGAAACCTTTAGGATCAGAGATAGGTTGATAAGGTTTTGGTTTTTGGTTGTACCCACCCTTAGATAAGATATGTTTTATAGGCTTAAACTTTCCACTTGGATCTTTGCAAAAAGTAGGAATATCCGCCAGCGTTGTTGGGGCTTTTAATAGATGCTTTGGTCCTTGAGAAGACTTAGTTTTAATGCCTCCGCACCCTAATAAGAAAAGAGTGCTTATCAAAAACATCATTATTGTCCTAGTCATATAGAAAGCCCTGTATAAAGCACTCATGATACAGAGCATTATCTATTTGAACAAATTATCACTTTGATACTTTATATGTGGGTCAGCTCTGTTGGGCTTGAGCTGAGTTATTTATGTTGGGCTTGTCGAACACCCCCCCCACTTTTGCATGGCTACTTTCTTAATTTGCCTTTTTATAATCAATCGCTCTAGAATCATTGTGCGGCACTTCTTTATAGGCTCGTTTATCTACTTCTACTTTTACATTGCGCATGAGCTTAGAACCTAAATGCTTTTGTAACTCTGCTCTAACCGTATTGGCACGTTGGGTTGCTAGCGCTATATTGTATTGAGCGTTATGACGCGAATCGGTAAACGCATCGATCATAATATGACCACGACCATAGCGCTGAATCTTCGATGCGATGTCTGACATAATGCCGCGCTGATCAGCGCGGATATTGTGCTTATCCTTATCAAAGAAGATTGAGCCTAAGCTAACATCCACCGATTGATACACGGGTACTTGGCGAGTTTTTACTGTCTTGCGTGTTTCTGCACGGTATTGCGCGCCTTGCTTCTGATTAAACTGTGGCGCTGCTTGCACGGGTAGCTTCACCCCAAAGTTGATCTTATTCAATGCTGCTCCTGTCAACCTTAGTACACGTGGGTTCTCCGTTGTGAATTTCGCACCTTCTGCTAGCGTTGCTTTGTCTACCTTAAGGATAATGTTTTTACCCATGCCACGTCGTCCGCCATCAACATCAGGAAGGTGGTAACGACCATAGCCATCAGTCTCTATTAACAAACCATCAACGGTTGCTAAACGTACACCTGGGATACCTTCTTCTTGAATACCATGGTTAGTGATCAATACATCTGTTGCATTTTGCAATTGGATAACGCTGACTCGAATATCCTGAGCACTCAAACCTTTGGCTTTTAGGCCGTGGTGTGATTCAGTAATCTGACCTTGGCTATTGATTGTGACAACCGAACCTTCTTTGGTGGTTACTTTAATCTGGCTAGCACCTGTATGTGGTACGCGGATTGTCTTGCTGTGTTTAGCAGGATTATCTAGAACACTCACTCGACCACTCAGCTTACCAAGGTGTTTAGCCCACTTGCCACTGCGAATGGTGATACCAGTCACTTCTGCACTGTCTTGGTAGCCATCGCCGTCGCGGTCGTGGAATACTTTACCAATCATCGTTGATTGATCAATAACCGCATCGGCAATAACAGCAACTTGTGCCGTTGCAATATTACTTGCTATATCCGTACTCGAACCTTCTGCAAAGGCTTGTGCGGTATTTATTGCGGTACCTCGTGCACCTGTTCCTACTTTGAGCAGATAACTTATTTTAATTTTCTCGCCAGCAAGGATATTGATTACACCAAACCTTACCGGATCAACTCCTATTGCCGGAGCTATCGTCACAGCAGAATAATCAGTAGCATCAAAGTTTCCATCAATACCCGATTTAACAATATTTACTGTACTACCTGTAAACTTAAAGCCCGCTGGCAAGTCATCCACAATATCTATTTTAACTTCGTCACTACCTTTGTTCTCGGCTACCAGCGTGTAGTAAAGCTGTTCGCCTGCAGTTACTTGCTTCTTGTTTACAGACTTTCTCAATACAATGACATTATCATCAAGCTTAGGCTTTTCCGCCACATGAACATCTAATGGGATATGGTTAAAGATAATATTGCTATCGCCAGAGTTCAATATAAAAGTCATAAAGTATGTTGTATCTTGGCCGACTAATGGAGCGTCAGGTTGAGGCTGTACTTCACAGCTATCACTGTTAACTATACGGTCAACTGTACAGTTAGCTTCATTAGCATCGCCATTATAAACTCTTGTATCTGCTGGGATCTGGATACTAAAAGCCTCATAAGCATCGGGTACATTTGCCACACGTATCATGTAGGTATCACCTTCTGGACAACTGCTGTGATTTGATGGGGAAACATCAAATGCATACAAGCCATCATTGCGAGTTACTTGTCCTTGTTGGTTTGTAGCTAAGCAACTAGCATCAACCAGTACACCTTGTGAATTAAGCAATTGTAAGGTTACCCCTTCAATTGGTTCGCGTGTAACACTGTTATAAATAACGCCACTAGGATCAATAGATAATGGTAGATCTACGGTTTGACCTGATAATATTGGGCCATTGGTATGAGAGTTTGTGATGAATACGCCATCTGGATTGTAGAATTCAACCAAGTATTCAGCGGGTATCAATCCATTAATACTGTATTCACCATTTGCATCTGTCAGTACAGTATCAACAACATTACCAGCGCTATTAATTATTTTAAGCAGCCATCCACTTTTACGATCTTCATTAGGATCGATAACACCATCTTTATCTCTATCTAGCCACACTGTACCTGTTATTGCTACAGTTGCTTCATAGTCAATCATAACCGTTGCCTTATTTGACTCAAGCTCTGTTGTATCTTTAACTGTGTACCCAACAAGTGTTGGGTCACCAACAAAACCATCTGCAGGTGTGAAAGTAATATCGCCTGTTATTGGGTCAACCGTCCACACACCTTCATTAGGCACATTCAATGTTGTAACAGAGTCTCCTGATGAATTAACTAACTTAACGGTTGAAGGGTCAAGATTATCTTCTGGGTCACTGTCATTAGCAATAATGTGAACTGTTACAGCTTGACCTAGTGGTTGGTCATGCTTTTCATCATTTACTGCTACGGGTGGTTTAAGGTCTGGTGGAGCATAACCATCAATATCATTCGCTACACCATTTAAAGGCACGACCACCGTAGTAGGGTCTGTACCTTGAGTATGTCTGAGTGTGGCATCAATATTACTTTCGTTAATATCAACAATTGTTGATCCTGTCGCTACTGTTGTAGCGTACTTCCCATCTGTATTTGTAGTCAGCGTTTGCACATCACCACGGCTATCAGTAATTAGAATATCAATACCCGCAATACCCTGCTCTCCTTCATCTTGAATACCATTTCCATTGGCATCTAAATAAACAATTCCCTCTACTCTTCCTTGAGGTATTTTAAGAACAGTGACTGTAGGTAGATTATCCATTGGCTTAATAGAAGTACCTTGTGGAGGAATCCCCTCTGGTTTGGCGGTATTAGTTACTTCACCTACAAGAATATCAGCTTCTATCACGGTATAACTTCCCAAGCAGGTCACGCTATCACCTGCGGCTAAACGATCAGACTTTGGGCTTGGACAAATAACATCAGGAATTTTATCGTCTAAAACCATGATGTCATCAATGACAACATTTCCATTATTAGTTACCACGTATTCATAATTAATAACATCACCTATTTTACTAAAAGGGTTACCCACGGTTGCAGCTTTTGTCATTATTAAAGATGCTAAACGAGTGATTGGTGTTTCTATTGTGCCTTCTACTGCTGGCAAAGCTGTACCTGATGGCGGTGTTGCTATCACACTCACAGTGTTGATTGCTTTTCCCGCATCT
>Ga0256844_10001098_pt1 | contig 10223 bp, 11 predicted proteins | sample MusselsmetaG_FD_189100 | JGI IMG/M metagenome (GOLD analysis project Ga0256844, IMG submission 189100) | Mussel associated microbial communities from hydrothermal vent at the East Pacific Rise, Pacific Ocean - Mussels | ecosystem: Host-associated > Mollusca > Shell > Unclassified ... | reverse complement strand
CGCATCTTTGAAGTTATCTTTCCACCAGAAGATGTGATGATACGAATTTTTGAGAGCTGACTTGAAGTTGGAAGACGGTGTTCATCTTCATCAAACATCTCTGCTATGTGGATAGGCATAAGTGGAAGAACTGTAACTTCATCTTGTAAAAGATGGTTAAAAAAATCACTCGGTAATACTAACTTATGGATAGCTAGAGTTATCTTTTTATACAAAGCACAAAAAATTTGATTTAATCCATAATCAACATTAAAAGATAATAAACCAGATATAACATCATCACCTTTTAGTTCAAGATAAGTTGAAACGACCCTAGCTCCATCTATGAGATTTCTATGAGTTATAACGATACCTTTTGGAAATCCAGTTGCACCAAAACTATAAGTTATAACAGCACTATCATGCCCCTTTATAGAACAGACTCTATCTTTTGAATAATATTTATAAAGCTCACTAAAAGAAATTCCATCACTTTCTACACTCTCATAAGTGATAATTTGTCCACTAAATTCTATATCTTTTATATATTCATACTTTGTAGTATCAGTAATGATACACTTTATATCACAATCTTTAATGATATGCTCTACTTGTTCAGGCTTTAAAAAACGGCTGATTGGGACTATCACTAAGTTAGTAGAGAGAAGTGCCAGTATAGAGATAACCTGTTCTATTGATTTGTTAGAGTAGATACCAACACGACTACCTTTTGGAAGATCCAATGTATCAAAATAATTTGATATTTGATTTACTTTTTCAAGTAACCCTTCAAAGCTAAGAGTATCCGAAGCCTGTTTTAAAGCTACCTTTTTAGGCTCTATATCTTTAGCAATTTCTAACAAATTTCTTACGCTATTTACTGACATGGTTACTCCTTTATCCCGATAGTCCAAATCTCATAATCACTATCAATTATAATCTTAGGAACCTGACTAAATCCAAATATCTTTTTATAAAAAAAATGTAAAATTTTATCTATATCTTCATATCCCAATACTTTTGTAATACCCCCAGTAAAAATGATACTATTTAACTTTTCAACATCTATAGTTATATATCCACCATGTTTAGCTGATACTTTAAAAAGTACTAAAAAGATAGAAAGTTGCATCAAAACAACTGTAGCTTTTTCACTTTTCTCTTCAAGTATATTTTCTGTAACATTGAGATAGTTTAACAACTCATAAACAAATTCATTATTTTTAGCTGAATATACTAAAGATTCCCTAGATTTATAAACTCCTAACTTCTTTAAAACCAATCTATCATAACCACTATCTTGAACCAAATTATCAGTAACTAAATCCGTGCTATAATGTATATCAGTAGTTGCTCCACCGATATCTATCAATATAAAGGGATCTACAACATCAAACTTTTTATAAAGATTTTCCAACGAACGATTTACTATATAAGGAGTTGAAAATATCTGATTTGAAGTTATGCTATATAACTCTTTTATATCCTCTTTTCCTATGATATCAGATTGATACAAGTTTGTAAGATACTCTTTTAAAGCCTCTTCTTCTACGTGGAGTTTGTTATTTATAATATTCTTTAAAACAACAATATCTTTTACATTTTTGGATATAAACTCTTCTGATTTTTTACTACCTACATAGACGATATTTGAGTAATTTATGCAACTTAAATAATTACTAAGCCTTTGATCAAACACATCTTTTACACTATCAATCCCACCAACCAATATAACAACATCTATAAGCTCTGTTGGGATGGGGTACTCTTTTATGTTTGAAAATAGTATCGTATCTATGATATTTATACCAGAATTATAAGCGATACTTGTAGCAAATTTTAGAGAAAAAGAGTTCGTTATGCCAATGATGAGCGTATTTAAACCTCCATTGGCAGAAGAACAGATATGGATATCTTCTTTTTCAAAACTTTTTATAATCTCTCCACACTTATCTTTTAAATCATCTTCAATTTTTTTATCAAAGTTTCTAAAATATTGCTCAATCTTGCCATGTGAACTAGCTTTAAAGTATGTACTTCCAACATCTATCAATAACTTACTCATAACATAATCCCTATACCTTTGATAATCTCATCAACCAAAGCTTTATCTTTTCCCATGTTCAACTTGGACTTCTCATATGCAAAACTTTTATCTGAAAGTGGAAGTTTTCCCTTATCATAAATCCTGATGTTATAGTTATCATCTCTAACAGTTATAAGCTCATTATTGTTTATGATATGAGGGGAAAATGGTATCTCGATATGACCTTTTTTTATGGCGTTAAAAACTTTTCGCCAAAGCGTGTCAGCTGGATCATTAAAAACTGCTTGCATAATCTCATTTACTTCATTTGTAAGATTTTCTTCTTCTGCTTCATCACTAACTTTTGGAATGCCTTTTAACATGTTAAGTGTGTACTTTACATTTGAAACAGCCTGTGCGTTTGACTCCTTTGTAGGTATACCATAAGCTTCATCACGAGTTTTTGTTATGATTTTATCTGCTCCAACCATCGCAGCTATAACTGTAGAAGTATTTATAAGAGAGTCTGAATGGTATTTATCTCTAGGAAACGCCCCCATCCATTGATGATATACTAAGTTTATAACTGCGTCACTGTGACCAAACTCATCAGCATAATGCCGAGAGAGTTTTTTTAACACGTTTGAGCTAACTATATCTTGAAGCATCGAACCAGTTTGCGAGAAACTAACAGAAAACGATTTCACGCCCTCCTCTAAAGACAATAACATCTCAAGTATCTGTATAACTAAAACGATAACAGGAGCTTGTAAAGTTGCAGAAAGTGGTCCAAAAGATTCACGGTTTATAGGTTCGTTTAAAGTTGAGTACTTAGCACAAACTTTTTCAACATACTTCCAATACAAAAAAGCCTTATCAAGTGGAAAGTTTTTGGAGTAAGGAAGAAGATAAGTTATAGGACCTCCCTCTATCTCAAATATCCCAGAAGCTAGTGCAATCTCAACTAAAAGTCTAGCATCAGGAGTACCGTGACGAAGCGATATCGGCGTTTTGAAGTGTGTTATCATCCGTCTTGTTGTTCTATATCCGTGAGTAACTAAAGGATAACCATTTAGCATATCTACATCATTTTCTTCTGAAAGTTTTAACATCTTTTTAGCAGAAGCATAATCATTTAACCGTGTGTTACTGTCAATCGTAAGAGGTAAAACATCTACATTTGCAGTTTTAAACTCTTCATAAAGTTTAAACACTTTCTCATAAGTAGGAAAACCACCACGAGGCTGAACTAAAATATCACTTGTGTTTTTAAACATATGAGATATAAAAAGCTCTTTATCTGCACCTTTTATAAACTCTTCAACTTCATCAAAATCAAAATTATCAACATATTCGGAGTTTAGTATCGCCTCTCTTTCTCGTTTGAGTTGCATCATCTTCTAGCCTTTAGATACTCTTCTAACTTATCCAAGCCAAGACCCAAATCAACTTGATGAAAAACCAAGTCAAATCCATAAGCCTTATATTTTGGGACTATAACATCATCACTAACTTCACCAACAGCCAAGTTCCCACCTATCATAAATACAACATCTTTTAAGTCATACTTACCCTTAAGTATAGGCAAATCCCGACTCCAACCCTCTGCTTCACCATTTAAAGATGATATCAAAAGCACATCAGCATCTGTCTCAACAACAGCATCTATAAACTCTTCTAAGTAAGTATTTACACCAAGATTAAAGACTTCAAATCCTCTCTCTTTCAAAGAGATTTCAATAAGCCTATTTGCAACAACATGGACATCATTGCCAACTACACCAGTTACGACTTTCATATGAGTGCCTACCCTTTTATCATTGAGTAAATTTTATCTTATATTTGGTTAAAGTGTGATTCCAACCCAAATTATAAAAATAGATAGTAAAATATAGTGTTGGGTTTATGCACTTTCCAACATATGACTAAGCTTTCTTTTCAAACTTCCTATCACACTATGTTCTACTTTTACTCCCTGTAAAAGATAGTTTTTTGTCATATAATTTGTCCAGTTTCTAAACTCTGTAGCTTCGTAAATATTTAGACGATAACCTATAGCCATGATGACATCTAAGTTAAAAAAGTTCACAAGATAAGGGTTTCCATCGTCTGAATACAGAGTCAACTTTTTGTTGACACTTTTTGCATCGAGTGAGCCACTTTTTAGTATATCTTTGAGCGTCTCAAAAACCAACCGTGTCTCAACTCCAAAAAGTTTGCTCATACTCTCCAAAGTTAACCAAAATGTATCTTCATAAAAACACACATGGATAGGTGTATCATCTTCTTGTCTGTTATAGTAAACTGCTTGTCTGTTCATGTTAAACTCCTAAAATTCTTTTTTATGACAAAATGATATACTATTTTTTATTTTAAAGGAAATTATATTTCATTTTGAAATATAATTTATCTATAATACTATTTTTGTAGGAATATATTGACATTTTCCCAAAAAAGTTATAAAATACTACTTTAACAGTATTTTAGGAAGATTTTTATACTTTTTTAGTATAATACTGAAAAAGTAGTATTAAAGGGACAACATGGCAAAACGAGTTAAAAGCATACCTACCCCAACACAAGAAGGCTACCTTACAAAAGAGCTTTTAGGGGAGTTTATACGAGCTCGTCGTACGCAAGAAGGCTTAAAGATGCATGATGTAGCCATGTTATGTGGTATCTCTATAGATACATTGACAAACATCGAAACAGCCAAGGCAAATGTTCGTATAGATTCTGCACTAAATGTCGCAAAGATGCTTGGAATCACGATAAAAGTTGAGCCATGGGATAGTGATGAAAGATAGTTTAAATGTTTACTTTAAAGATACCCTTGTAGGAAAACTCTCCCTTGAACAGCAGAGCCAAAACTTTACTTTTAACTATACAGATGAGTGGAAAAGAGATGGTTTTGCTATCTCTCCTCATATCGGATTTGAGAGTAGTGCAAGTTCTGGAACTATCAAAAAGTTTCTTGATAACCTGCTTCCAGAGGGAAAAGGATTAGAAGTTTTTACCCTCTTTTTTCATATCACAAAAAACAATACTTTAGCTCTAACTAGAGAGATAGGAAACGAAACTTCAGGGGCATTGTGCTTTTTTGAAAATGAGATACAACAAGTTCAAACCTCTATCCGTCCTATAAACAAAAAAGAGCTTACAAATCGTATAAAGATAGAAGACCCGATACAGCTTATCATCTGGGATGGACGCCCTCGTCTTAGTGTGGCTGGGGTTCAAGATAAGCTTCCTATCATCTATCATGAGGGGTCATACAGCTTTGGAGAGGGAAAACTAGCCTCTACCCATATACTCAAGTTTGAAACCGACCGTCAACGACACCTTGTGATAAACGAGTATATCTGTATGAAGTTAGCCAAGTTAGTAGAGCTTGATGTCGCAGAGGTAGAGCTTCAAAGGTTTGACACTAAACCTGCTCTTTTGGTAAAGAGATTTGATAGAGTGAGAGTAGATGAGAGTGAGATACAGAGGCTTCACATGATAGATGGTTGCCAAGCACTTGACCTTGCCCCTACTCACAAATACGAGAGAAACTATGGTTCAGGAAGAGATGTCAAACATATACGAGATGGTGTGAGTTTCAAAAAACTTTTTGAGTTTTCTAACCATTGCAAAAATCCCATAAAAACAAAACTCTCTATGCTTCGGTGGGCATTTTTTAACCTTCTCATCTCAAACAGTGATGCACATGGGAAGAACATCTCATTTTTTGCAGACCCTAGTGGCTACTACTTGACTCCTTATTATGATCTTGTGAGTATCGCTATGTATAGTGAGTTTGAACAAGAGTTATCTATGGCTTATGGCGATGACTTTTCTATAGATATACGAGCATATCAGATAGCACAGATGTGCCAAGAGTGTGAGATAAACCAAAGACTTGCAAGTCAAGAGTTACAAAAGATGGCTGTTTTGCTGCAAAAGGCTCTGAAAAAGATAGATATAGAAGATATACTCATAAACAAAAGTGAAAAAGCGTTTGCTAAAGAGCTTTTAAACATCATCTCCGATAGAAGCAAATACTATGAGCAGATCGCTCATCAAGTGATAGAGATAGATTTATAGAACCCTCTGAATAACTAGCAACATTTTCAGAGGGTTCTATAGTTTAAAACTTATATATCTCATCCATGAGGTTTGCAAAAGTTATCTCTTCTCCATGTGATTTAAGATAATCATCTAAAAACTTTTCACTCTTCTCTACTCCATCTTTTTTCTCAACTTCTAATACTTTTTTATATATATCAGCGATAGTCTCTATAGTATGTTTTGGAGCTGATTTTCGGTGAGCTGTATAACCAGTCACTTCGCCGTTTGCATTTTTAACAGGCTCAAAAGTGGTAAATATCCAGTAGTATCTACCATCTTTTGCAAGGTTTTTAACCAAAGCTAAGATGTCATGTCCACTTTTTAGTCTCTCCCACATAAGTTTAAAAACAATTTTTGGCATATCAGGATGACGGATAAGACTATGTGCTTTACCTATAAGCTCATCTCTCTCATATCCTGAAATCTCTACAAAGTAGTCATTTACATCGGTGATAAGACCTTTTATATCTGTACTACTAACGATATACTTTTTAGGATCTAATACTATCTCTTCATCTATGGGTGTTGGTTTAGTCATGGGTATCTCCTTGACTCATGATAGCTTTTTTAGAGTAAAAAAGGGATTATCATTTTTGTTTGAGATTTATAATTTTTATAACTTTCATCATTGATGTTCCAAAGTTTTTCCTCTTTGAAAGCTTTTAACATAACAGCTATACTCATGACAAACAGTGCTAACACATTTATCCAGTTAAAATGCCACAGTACGACACCAAACATAAAAAGTATCAAAGAGCTGTACATGGGGTGCCTAACAAAACGATAGGGACCAGTTACGATGAGCTTTGCCTCAGATTTTATCTCAGGGACTATGTTAAAGTTTCCAATCTTGTTATGGGTAAATATCCAAAGAGTTGTGACAAAAGAGAGTAGAGTAAAAATCCACCAAAGAGAAAAAATCTCTTCACTTTTTTTAGGAATCATTATGACAAAAATCATCAAAAACTGTATAAAAACTAAAACTTTTGAATTTATCATATTGTTTCCTTAGTAAAAAAAATTAAACTTTTATGCCAATTTGTCGATATATCAACAATCATAACATAAAGGGATAAAAATGTCTAAAAAATGGATACAACATTTTTTGTTTCTACTCTTGTTGAGCTTTTCACTAGTTCAGGCAAAAGAGTTTAACATACTTAAAAATTCAAGCTTTGAAGATGGAACAAATGGCTGGGATTCTATAGGTCACGCTATAAGTATTTCAACCAAATCTTACAATGGATTAAAAGCTATAAAGTTTGCAACAGGAGGGATATCACAAGATACAAACTTACTGCCAAATATAAACAACATTGATGGAAAATCAAAATATATATTTAGTGCTTATGCAAAAAACACCGATGCACTAAATGGTATGTATGTAGGTTTAGTATATTATGATAACAACTGGAACACTATAGGCGAACAAGATATGGAAGTTGCTAAAAGTACAACTTACAAAAAGTTTGAACTCATTTCAACTCCACCTCTTGGAACAAATTATATGACCATGTGGGTATGGTCTGATGGTGGAGAAACTACACTTGATGAAGTCAAACTCTATCCTCTTTCTTACACACCCTCACCATGTAAACTACTACAAAATGGAAACTTTGAAAAGAGTTTAGATGGCTGGTCACTTTATAGTTCACAAACACTAAAAATAAACGATGCTCACAGCGGGAAAAGTGCTATACAACTAAAAGAAGGTGGCATGGATCAGAGTATCTCTCTTTTAGATTATAAAAGTGGAACTTATCAGTTTAGTGGATATTATAAAACTATAAACACACCTATAGGAAGTTGGATTGGATTAAACTTTTATGACAAAAGCGGAAAACTGTTATTTGAAAAGACTCTAGAATTAAAAGCAAACAATGAATATAAAAAATTTACACTAACAACAACATCATTAAAACCAGTAGCTTCTATTCAAGCATGGGTATGGAGTGAAGAGGGAGGATCTAACGGGAAAATCATACTAGATGATTTAACACTTACAGATACAACATGTTTAAATTATACCGTTGCATCATCTCTTCCACCAAAAAATATAGAGGCAAAAGATACACCCCAATTTGTAGTATTTGGCTTTGATGACAATACAAAATCTGAAGGTATAAACTGGGCGTTAGATCTGTTTAAAAGCAAGATAAACAGTGATGGGAGCGAAGCTACTGCTAGTTACTACATAAACACTCAAGGTTTAGATATCTACAATGAAGATACCCCTAGTAAACTTTTAGAAGCATTTAAAAAACTAAAGACTACACAAAATGAGATAGGAAATCACACCTACGATCATCAAATGGGATTTGACGAAACACAAATTAGAAACTTTTCACTTCTTAAATGGACACAAGAGATAGAAAATTGTGACAATAACATAACTTCAAGCATCGGGGTTTTAAAAGAGAAACTAAATGGTTTTAGAACACCATATTTACTTTATAACAACAACACATTTAAAGTTTTAAAAGCTAAAAATTATCTTTATGACTGTTCTATTGAAGAAGGTTTTGCAGAAGAGTTTAATGGCAAAAACTTTAGATGGCCATATCAGTTAAATGATGGATCAGCTGGACACGATGAAAGCTGGAATGGAAGTTTAGAAAACCCAAACTTTGTTGATTTAAAACCTATAGAAGATATGTGGGAACTTCCAGTTTATGCACTTATGATTCCAAAAGATAGAGAGTGTGAAAAATATGGAATTAAAAAAGGGTTGTGGAGTAGGATGAAAAATGAGATTCCATATCTTGGAGATCATAAAATTGCTGGTTTTGATTATAATTTATGGGACAGTGCAAAACTAAACAAAGCTGAAGTTTTAGGAATTTTAAAATATAACTTAGACTTGAGATTAGCTGGAAATCACGCTCCTTTTACATTTGGTGCACATACCCAATACTACGCAGATGAATGGGCGGTTAACGCACCAAATGCTACAGCAAAAGAGATGAGAGAAGCTATAAGTGAATTTTTAACATATGCTATAAGCAAACCAGAAGTTAGAGTAAAATCTGCCATAGAAGTTATAAGATGGTGTCAAAACCCAAAATCATTAAAAAAGTAAAGAGGGAAAAATGAAAAAACTTATCTTGATACCACTACTATTATCTTCTTATATTTTAAGTGGATGTACAACTCAAAAAGAGACAAAAAAAGAACAAAAGAAGATAGATAAAACTGTATTAATAAAATCAAATATAGATAGAAATAGCAAAAACTATTTTGGTCTTTTAAGTGATGCGACTGTAAATATTTATGAGTTAGGTCAAGGGGATAAAAAGCTCCTCTTTAGTGAAAAAACATCTTCAGGTTTTACAAAAGCAGAGATAGGAAACTTTGACGCACATTTGAGTGATTTAAACAAACATAAGTTTTATCTCTATGAAGTAAAAGGTGGAGTAAACTTTGATTTTGATAAAGATGGAGATATTGACCAAACAGCAACTAAAAATGATAAACTTTTTAGGACTATAAACAGAGGTAGTAAAACCCACTTATCTTGGTGGAAAGATAAAACTAAAAACCAAACCAAAAAAACCACTATAGAATAATCTTCATTTTGATATACTCCCTCTAACTATGAACAGAGGGATGGGTGATGGAATTTTTTACAGCAGATTTATGTGATGAACATAAAGAAAATGTTCAGCTCTTACAACCACTTTTTAAAAACTATGGTGCTTCTTTAAAGTGTTATGGAGAGATTGTAACACTAAAACTAGACCAAAGTAACCATGCTCTGATAGATCTTTTAAAAACAAAAGTAAATAACAAGATAGCTGTTGTGGATGTTGATGCTGCTTATTACGCCGTTGTAGGCGAAAACCTTATGAATTTTGCTTATGAAAATGGCTGGAAAGCGATAATCATAAACGGATATGTAAGAGACCTTCACGCAACTCTCAAAACCGATGTTGCTCTTTATGCCTTAGGAACCTGCCCTAGAAAAAGTTTTAAAAATTCAAACGCACAAAAAGATATAGAGCTAAACTTTGCAGGAGTTACTTTTAAACCAAACGACCACCTTTATGCAGATATAGACGGTATAATTGTCTCAAAAGTAAGGTTGCACTAACTTGAATGCACCAATAAG
>Ga0256844_10001097_pt1 | contig 10224 bp, 6 predicted proteins | sample MusselsmetaG_FD_189100 | JGI IMG/M metagenome (GOLD analysis project Ga0256844, IMG submission 189100) | Mussel associated microbial communities from hydrothermal vent at the East Pacific Rise, Pacific Ocean - Mussels | ecosystem: Host-associated > Mollusca > Shell > Unclassified ... | reverse complement strand
AGTCAAAGGGATGTCTTCAACAAATGATGCAACTGCGACTCTGTTGTCCCAGGAATCGTAGGGTGCAAGAAATGCTCTGGCAACATCTTTATTCATTTTTTTACTTACTGCCATTGTAATGGCTGGTCCTGCAAATCCATTCATTCCACGAACCAGTAATTTTCCAATAACAGGCCAGCGACAAATACGAATCCTCAAAGGAATACGCTGAGAACGAAAGGCTGCGGTATTTAAAACCAATGCTCGTATTATTGAGTCTGGATTTTTACCTGCAACACCCATTCCTATAGCCCCACCCCAGTCATGGACAACCAAAGAAAATTTTTCAACATGAAGATGCTTCAAAAGGTTATCAAGGTTATCAATATGGTTTAGCAAACAATAATTATAGTCCTGTGGCTTATCAGACAGGCCACAGCCCATATGGTCAATTGCAATGATTCGATTATTTTTCCGAAGCAGGCTAATCAACCGCCTGAAGTAATATGACCAGGTTGGATTGCCATGAACCATAACAATAACATCTCCCTGCCCTTCATCAACATAATGAAGCCGATGTTCGCCTATGGTATAATAATTAGATTGAAACGGGTAATCTGGATACACGATACTGTTCTGTTTTGATAGAGGTTAAATGTAGAGTGAAACTTAGGCTGACCAAGGAAAAGTGTCAACTCTTTTCCCTGAATTACAGCCTCTATTATTCTTGCTCACCAAAGAATATCCTGTATAGTGCAAACACTCAATCATGTTCTTCAACTATTGCCATGGATTATTGAATGCTACTCAACATTGATACCTTCAATCTCAGTTTCTTTCATGATACCGGTAAAAAGCTTCCCGCTAAAAAACAGGTGCTTTTTGATGTATCCCTTACAATGAAACGTGGTGAAACTGTTGCTCTGGTAGGAGAATCCGGTTCCGGAAAATCTGTTACAGCTCTTTCCATCATGCGTCTTCTCGAAGATTCTACGAGAGTTGAGAGCCAGGGTACTATTTATTTTGAGGATAAAGATGTTTATAAACTGAATAAAAAAGGGATCCGTGAGATTCGGGGAAATCAGGTGGCAATGATTTTTCAAGAACCAATGACATCGCTAAACCCTGTTTACAGCATTGGAAATCAACTCATGGAACCTCTACTTCTTCATCAAAAGATGAACAAAAGTGAAGCTCATGAAGAAGCTATCAGGCTTTTAAACAGGATTGGTATCAAAGAAGCATCTGCTCGCATGAATCTCTTTCCACATCAATTATCCGGCGGGCAACGACAAAGGATAATGATCGCCATGGCACTTGCCTGCAGACCCTCCTTGCTCATAGCTGATGAACCGACAACTGCACTTGATGTGACAATTCAATCCCAGATTCTTGATCTTATAAAGGATCTACAGAAAGAATTTGGTATGGCACTACTGCTTATCACCCATGATCTCGCTATGGTAAGAAAAATTGCAGAATATGTTCATATCATGAAGGATGGAAGAATTGTTGAACATGGGAAAACTGAAACAATATTTAAAACTCCTGAGCATCCCTATACAATCCATTTAATGAACTCAGTCCCCCATGAACGACGTGTTATTAAATCTCAAAAAAACCCTCTAATTGAACTTGGAAATTTGAACTGCAGATTTAAGTTAAAGAACGGCTGGAAGGGATTTATGCAACGTAATTACAAAATCATTCGTGCAGTGGATAATGTGAGCCTAACCATTCATCGTGGTACTACCTTTGGTCTGGTTGGTGAATCGGGATCTGGGAAATCAACTCTTGCCAATGCCATACTCAAACTCACAAAAAGTACAGGAGAAATACAATTTAAAGGGCAAAACATCCAAGCCTTATCAAATAGTGCAATGCGCCCTTTACGAAGATCTCTTCAAATTGTTTTTCAAGATCCCTTTTCATCACTTTCACCACGGCTTACTATTGAACAGATTGTCAGTGAAGGCATGAAAGTCCACAATATTGGCGACAATGCTACAGAACGAAGAAAAATTGTTGCCAGTACCCTTGAAGAAGTTGGCTTAACAACTGATATGATGCATCGATTTCCACATGAATTTTCCGGAGGCCAGAGGCAGCGAATCGCAATTGCGAGATCGATTGTCTTAAAGCCAGATTTTTTGGTACTTGATGAACCAACTTCGGCATTGGATATGACAATCCAGAAGCAAATCCTTAACCTTCTAAAAGAGCTTCAGGATAGATATGAGATTACCTATCTTTTCATCTCACATGATTTACGAGTTGTACGTGCTCTTGCTGATCAGGTTGCTATTATGCAAAATGGTCTCATTGTTGAATCGGGACGGGCTGATACATTATTTAAATCACCTAAGCATTCCTACACTAAACGTTTATTTGAAGCAGCTCTGAACTCCCGGTAATAACCTATGGTTTTTATTTGAATACAAAGAACAAATTTAGCACCACAAAAGTGAGAATAAAAACGGAACTGTTTGTTAACAAGTACACATAGAGTGTCCCGTAAGTAACAATTAGAAATTACATCCCCTGCAAAAGACTGATAAGGTGTTCAAGTTCAGGAAGTTTTTCAATGACGACTGCAACAGATCCTTCACGACAATCTGTTTCCATGGCTTCAGTTACTTTTCGTATACCATGAAAGCCTAAACTGGCGGCTGCACCTTTCATCGAGTGAGAACTTGACCGCCCCAAGTCCGCGTCCTCTTTTTCAATGCATTGTTTCAAAATGGCAAGATCAGAAAGTGACGATTCTTTGAAAATATCTATCAGTTCCTGTAACAGTTCTTCATCATCAGCAGCCTGCTCAAGAGCAAATGCTTTATCCCATTTCAAATCATTCATTTCAAACTCCTGTTATACTTTTCCAGATACCAGTACTCGGTAAAATCGAATTGAGTCTATCTTCAAAAGGTATCATAATCCACTTAAACATTGCAAATGGTATAATGAGAAGGAAGAATATTTACGATTTGCTCCTTTGTGATTGAACCTTCTCGAACTATTTCACATTGTGTTTGATCTTTAAGACATCGCAGAATTGTTGATCCATTTCCTCCTGGTGTTGTACCACCGTCTATAATATAAGTGATTTTATTCCCCCATTGTTTTACAACCTCTGCAGCTGTGATCATTGCACGTTCTCCGCTAATATTAGCGCTGGTTGCAGTAATTGCATTTCCCCATGAACTACATAATTTTTGGGCTATGCAGTTTGATGAAACTCGAATGGCTATGGTATTTTCAGAATCGGTAAGTTTATTGGAAACTGTATCAAGTGCTGAGAAAATAAGTGTCAGAGGACCGGGCCAAAAAGACTCAATCAACATATTGTAAGGGGCTGGCCTAGACGAAACCAAGCTAGAAAGATATGTGTAATCAGGTATAAGAAGAGATACTGCTTTTTGCTTTTCTCTTTTCTTGAGTGAATAAAGGGATTCTATGGCCTGGTCATTATCGGGGTCAACAGCCAGGCCATAGAAAGTTTCGGTGGGATAGGCTACGATGCCACCATTTTTTAAGGCATCAATTGCTTTTAAATAACACAATTCATTCGGTTGCTGAAAAGAACTCAAAACAGGTTATCCCTCGACACGCTTAGCTTTTTCCTCAACTTCTCTAGCCATGTTTTTTTTATATTGGGCAACTTTAGCAACAAGACCTTTATCATTAAGAGCTAGAATCCGTGCAGCAAGAACAGCAGCATTTTGGGCACCTGGTTTTCCAATTCCCATAGTAGCAACGGGTACACCAGGAGGCATTTGAACTGTTGCCAGAAGTGCGTCCATTCCATTTAAAGGAGAAGCATCCAGTGGAACTCCTATTACTGGCAAGTCAGTATGCGCTGCAAGAATCCCTGCCAGATGAGCAGCCATACCTGCACCTGCTATAATTAATTTGATTCCTCTTTGTTGAGCAGTAGATGCTATAAATGCTGCACGCTCAGGAGTACGATGAGCTGACGCCACAGTCATTTCATAAGGTATTTCCACTGAAGCTAAGAAATCTGCAGCCGCCTGCATAACCGGAAGATCAGAATCACTACCCATTACAATACATACCACAGGTTTGGCATCTAACTCTTGTCGTTTAGAAATGGCTTTAGCACCGATATCAGTCCTGAAAAAAGAACCTGTCCATGATATTTGGGCAACTGCTTTATAAGCTGAATCAATCGCCTTCTCCAAATCTTTGCCAACTGCAGTAATACCAAGAACCCTGCCGCCAGATGAAGATACCCGACCATTTATAATGCTTGTCCCTGCATGAAAAACGACCACACCTCCCACAGCTGAGGCCTTTTTAAGTCCTTTTATTACCTTGCCTTTATCATAATTTCCAGGATAGCCACCAGATGCCATAACAACACAAACAGTTGGACGTGGATCAATTTTCATATCAACCTGGTCAAGACGCCCATCAATTACCGCATCAAAGATATCCACAACATCACTTTTTAGACGCATCAGAAGAGGTTGCGCTTCAGGATCGCCAAAACGACAATTAAACTCAAGCACATTTACTTTATCTCCATCAATCATCAATCCGGCATAGAGCATTCCTTTGTAGGGGCGTCCTTCTTTAGCCATACCTTTAATTGTTGGCAGCATAACTTTTTTCATAACATAATCTGCTATCTTTTCAGTTACTATTGGGGCAGGAGAATAAGCTCCCATTCCACCAGTATTAGGGCCTTTATCACCATTGAAGACTGCTTTATGATCTTGTGATGTTGGTAAAGGTAAAACTGTATTGCCATCAGTAAACGCGATAAAAGAGGCCTCTTCCCCTTTTAAACACTCTTCTATAATGAGTTTGTTTCCTGCATCACCAAATGCTTTGTCTTTCATTATCAAATCAACTGCTTCTTTTGCTTCTTTAATAGTTAAAGCAACAATCACACCCTTTCCTGCTGCCAAGCCATCTGCCTTAACAACCAGGGGAGCACCGCACTTATCGATATATTTTTTTGCTTTTTTACTGTCCTTGAATACCTTAAATTTGGCCGAAGGAATTTTATACTTTTTAAGAAATTCTTTTGTATATACTTTACTGCCTTCAAGTATAGCTCCATCCTGGGAAGGGCCAAATATTCGAAGACCTTCCTGCTCAAAGACATCAACGATTCCGGCAGTTAAAGAAAGTTCTGGGCCAACAACTGTGAGATCAATTTTCTCCTTTTTTGCAAAACTTACCAAACCATCGACATCTGTAGCACTAAGATCAACACATTCTGCCATACGCCTGATACCAGCATTTCCTGGAGCACAATATATTTTACTTACCCGCGGGCTTTGAAGAATTTTCCAAACCAGAGCATGCTCACGGCCACCTGATCCAATAACGAGAATTTTCATATTTCACTCCTGATAGTAATTAACTGTAATCCGTATAAAACTAGAAATGTTTGAATATTGATGATTCTAACTGATAACTTAAACAATTTCTATAAGCAGTTTCAAGATGTTGTAGGATATTTCAAATAGAATAAAAATAAAAATGTAAAGGCAAATGATTGACAATTCTGCTGAGGAATATATAATGAATGAGCAACCATTCATTATATATTCCTTTTTTATTTTTTTCAAGTTCCAAAAGCCAATGAATCTCACAGACCTCAAAGACTAATGAAAACCTCAAATAAGCATTCAAAGATAATTCACTCTGCAACAAAGGTCTTTGCTAAAAAAGGTTTTTTCAACGCCAGAATATCCGATATCGCGAAAGAAGCCAAGGTAGCCGATGGAACTATTTACCTTTACTTCAATAATAAATTCGATATCCTTATCTCAGTTTTTGAGGAAGAAATTGGAAGTTTAATCGAACAGGTTAAAATATTACTTGCTGCTGAAGAAGATCCCAGAAAGATGCTTGAAATTTTTGCAAAAAAACATCTTACTGTAATGAAAAAGAATAAGAATCTGGCAGAAGTTATCCAAATCGAACTCAGACAAAGTGCCAAACTCATAAAAGATTATCGAAATAATAAATTCAGTGAATATGTAAATATTATATCCACCATCATAAAATTGGGACAAGAACAGAAGATTTACCGAGCTTCCATTCGGCCTGGCATCGCAAAACGAGCTTTTTTTGGTGCTCTTGATGAAATATCACGTATCTGGACCGTTGGGAAAACAACCGAATACACAGTTGAAGAGACGACTCAGCAGGTTTTGGAAATCTTTCTCTGTGGAATCCTTGAACCGGATATGTCCAAGTCTTGACTTGTAATATCTTGCCTCTATTAATTAAAAGACGATGGTGAGATTGAAACTACTTCAAATTCCCTTGTTCCACCAGGGGTATTTGTCATAACATCATCCCCGACCTCCTTTCCAAGAATACTTTTGCCAAGTGGAGAGAAAACCGAGATTGACCCTTTCTTCACATCAGCCTCTTCAGAACCCAACAATTGATACGTAACCTCTTCGTCAGTATCCATATCAAGCAGCTCTACAACTGTACCAAAAACAGCCCTCGAACAATCCACCTTCACACAATCAATAATTTCAGCTCTCCCAAGCTTATCCTTCAGATCCATTATTCTGCCTTCAATCATTCCCTGACGCTCTTTAGCGGCATGGTACTCTGCATTTTCCTTAAGGTCACCATGTTCTCTTGCTATTTCAATGGCTTTTACGACAACGTGACGTTCAACACGTTCAAGATTGCTTAACTCTTCTTTTAATTTAAGATGCCCTGTTTTTGACATCGGTACACGCTCTACCATTACTTCCTCCAAATAAAAAAACAAAATCCTGTAAAACTTAACGCTTTACAGGAAAAATTATATCAACAATGAAATCTGTACTAATTACCAACGGTAAATCAAAGAACCCATAAAACGCTTTTCCTGAACATCAGATCCTTCGATCACCTCAACACTGCTATTTAATAAAAAATGTCGACTCATTTCAAGGAAAATCTGTGCCTTTGCCTCATGAGTGTCATAGCCTCCAGAATTATATCCAAAAGAATATTCCAGTGTATAATAACTTGGTGCTCCTCGCCCCAGGACATTCTCAGCTAATTGATGCTCAAAAGAAACAGTGAAAAGATGCTGCCAATATTCTTTTGGGGTCCAATAGGGATGATCCTCTATTGCAAAACCATACTCAACTGAAAAATCACGTTGTGTGTTACCTTCAGCATTATGAACAAGTTCATACCCATAACGAAACTGGAGTAAGGTTGGTTCACTGATCAAGGTATATGATGACCAAAGCTCATATTTATTTTGATGGTTACCATCAGAATATTCACTAAAACTATATTCGCCCCCTCCAAACAGACGTGGGAGAAGATCAATTTTGATCCCTGCCTCATATTCTTTCTTATTGATACCTACCCTTAAAGATTCAAGAGTATCGCCAACAACATCACGACACAAACTTAAAGAGCCAACAACCATATCACCCATACGACCATTGATTTGAAAATCATAAAGGAATGTATTTTTATAATCAATATCATCTGTATGGTCAAAACCGACAGACAAGATAAAGTCCAGATCATAGACAGGGCTCCATTGCATCCCAACATTTATTCGATTCCGCCACAGATCTTCATCCAGAAGTAATGATTCATCATATATGCGCTGAATATCCAGTTGAAATTCATGTTGGGGAGTAGGAAACATCATAGACCGGAGCCCAATAATACGTTCTCTAATATCATAATAGTCGTCTCTCCCCTCTTTTGTTTTTAATTCAAAAAGAGATGAAATTCTAATTTTTCTTTTAAGACTGTTACGTTGAATAGCCTCATCAAGATCTGGATACCCTGGACTTTCTTTCTTTATTATTTCATATAGGGCCGCCTCTTTTCCTGAAAACCCGAGACGACTATAAACACCGGCAAGATCATAGAGACTTTCAGGGGAGGATTCATCAGTAAGAATATTCTGATATTCCTTCATAGCCTGGTAGTAATTTCCATCGACCATAGCTTGCCTGACAGAAAGTTCACTACTCACCATCTGTTGCCATCGATAATCTGAATAGAGACTTGCAGCAATTTGAGTAACGGGTTTATCAATATTTTCATGGGTGAATTCTGGACTCATGACAACATCTAACCTGTCAGGTTCAACCGGGGTAGTAAAAGTAATGGCATTAAGAAACGTTTTTTGAGGCGGGGGTAAAAGTAATTCTATATTTCTAGAGATAAGTCGTTCTGTAAATGCTCGATCCACTGGAGGATTAAGTAACGAATGGTAAAGTGTCAATGCATCTTTCTGCCTTTTATCAGCCCAGAAAGCACGAGCAAGAAGTAGTTTTAGACGAATAGGTAAAGAATCAATTTCTGGCACATCTCTACGGACGCTCAAAGCACCTTTTGTACCTTCTACTGACTTCCATGCTGGAGCAAGTTCTTCGATCATTTCTTTAAATTTTGCGTTTTTAAACTGTAAGAGCAAAACATTTTGCTTAAAATGTTCCTCGCCAGGATACTCAAGAGATAGGTTCTGAAATATTGTGAGTGGTGTAAAATCATCACCTATAGCCTGGAGTAATTTTGCCTTTAATACTTTGGCATGGAGGGAATCAGGAAATTGAGCCAAATACTTTTCACATAGTTTTAGAGCCGTGAGATACTCTCCATATTTCTCGTATATAACTCCACGATCAGTAAGAGCTACAATAGGTTGCGTACCATCATCAATTATGGCAGTTAAGTTTCCATCGGCACGTATGTATTTGTTAACAATTTTCAGTAAAATCTCTGTTTCCATGTCACCTGGAGAGACAAGAAGAAGCTGTTCAAGAATATCTTTGGATTTTTCAAACTCTTTGTTCTCAAAATAGAGTACTGCAAGTTTAGAATGAAGAGCATGTGAGTGACTCAAAAGGTGATCGGTTTCGTTTCTAAGCATCTGTTTCAAACTGTCTTCTGTCATTTCAATAGCCACTTCAACCTGACCTGAAAGTTTGAGGATTGATACTTTTGGTAGCAATAGATCAAAGGACTCTTGTTCGTTTTTCCGATCCAATGATTGCATTTCCGAAACTAAAAATTCATTCCACTTCCATGCATTATGCCAGTCTTTCTGTAATAAATTCACTTTGATTAGTTCACGAAGCCATTCTATTCTTTCATTCTTTTTTGTTAACAAAAATCTTAGTTTTTGCTCTGCCTGAAAATATTTTTCTTCAGAAAAAAGAATCTTAATATACTGCCTGTTAATAATTAAATTGTCGAGACTGTCAAGATTCACTCTCAACTGGAACTCGTCATAAAAAGTCCTGGCCTTGGAAAAGAGTTTGTTAACAACTAAAGCTTCACCATAAATAAAACTTCCCTGTTTACGGATATTGTTAAATTTGAAATTTTGAGGAAGAAGTTCATAAAAATAATTCAACTTTTTTATGAGTCCAATTTCACCGGAACGTTTTATGCATTGTAAAACAAGAGGAAAATCATCAGGCGTCTTTAAAAGGTACTGTTTATAATACTCAAGCGCTGCAACATAATCCCATGTTTGTTCAGCAAGCGCAGCTCTCAAGAAGAAGTAGTCCTTACCAGCCTGTTGCTCAGGTTCTAATGAATCAAGGGTCTCTGTCGATGCCGAACTATCTCCAAGCTTAAAATAGAGCTTAGCCAGTTTAAAGAGTACTTCCTGATCTTCAGGATTGTGAATTTTTATGATTTGGAGTACTTCCAGTAATTCATTCTCCTTACCTAGTTTTTCCAATTTTTCAGCAATTGAATAATATACTGCCAGACGGTCAGGAATAACTTTCGCCAAATCACGCCACAAATTCCAGGCACCTTCATTTTCTACAATCACAAGCAGATCATTGGCAAGAATGGCTTCTATTCGCTTGATCTCAGATACTACATACTTATCGTTTAAATTATTTTGTCGATATTTATCATAATAATACAGTGCTTTATCTGGACGTCCCACGTCATGAAGGTAAATCTTACCGATCTGTAGAAATAGATCAGAACTCTCTTTTCCATGTGCGACCATGACAAGAAGATGGCTAAGCGCTTTTTTGGCCTGTTTTGTTTCAAGATAATAATGAGAGAGCTTCTTATGATACGCAATATAAAAAGGATGAATCTTCAGATAACCCAACCAGCATTTTAAGAACATCCTCACATCTTGTGCAGCAACAAAGAGTGGTTCACTTTCCAGAAAATCTGAGGCAGTACCTCCAAATTCATTGATAAGCGTTTTGTAATAGTTCAGTGCCTTTGCATTATGCCCAAGTTCTTTACTCA
>Ga0256844_10001096_pt1 | contig 10225 bp, 8 predicted proteins | sample MusselsmetaG_FD_189100 | JGI IMG/M metagenome (GOLD analysis project Ga0256844, IMG submission 189100) | Mussel associated microbial communities from hydrothermal vent at the East Pacific Rise, Pacific Ocean - Mussels | ecosystem: Host-associated > Mollusca > Shell > Unclassified ... | reverse complement strand
AAAAACAGAAGAAGCATTGAAAATTCAATAGGTTCTCAAGTTTTTTGCACACAAATGAGGACTGAAAAAGTTTGACAGTAAACGAGCTTACCGCTACACTTTAAAGAACTATTTATTCTTAGAAACTAATTTTGTTACGATGCACAAGGAAGAAAATATGCAATGTCCAAGTTGTGGAAACAAACAAAGCAACAGTATTGAATGTGAACGATGTGGCATCATCTTCGAGAAATATCGTATTCGTCAACAACGCCTGGCTAGTGAGAAAGCAGCTCAGGAAGAACAAGCTTTAACCAAAAAAACAAAATCCATCCCAGGATTAGCTGTTGGCTTGTCAATCGGGCTTCTTGTGGGTGGTGGAGCCTTCTTTTTTTATGGAAATAACGATAACAATATTGCCCCTCCCGAACAAACAGCATATTTATCCCCGCAACAGGCTATTCCAAACCGGAACAAGAAAGAGACAGTAACTCCAAAACAAAGAACCAATACAAAATCCCCATCCCGACTTAACACAAATGATAGCCTTGAAGGACTGGCACAACAACTAAACGAAAACTATCCTGCCAGCACTGCTATAGAGAAAGCACGTAACGCCACAGTCTATATTAAAACCAGTTGGGGCAGCGGCTCAGGCTTTTTTGTTTCTGAAAATGGTCTTATTATCACAAACAAACATGTACTGCAAATGCAGGACAAAGATCTCATTTCGCTCAACAGCAATGCCGATAAACTCGCAAAACGTTTAGCTCGTTCCCAAAAAAATATAAACTATTACAAGGGAAAAGTTTTACAAATACGCAATAATGAAATGCGCCGGCAGCTCAAAGAAGATATCAGAGAAATGGAACGAGAGTATTCTAAATACAATGGTGTACACAGGGAATTATTAGAACAAATTTCCACCATAGAGACATCATCCCCCTCCGATGGTGTTGAAGTCATACTCATCGATGGCAGCAGCTACTCAATAAATTCTGTTATAATTAGTGATCACCACGATCTTGCGCTGATCTCCATCAATACCTATGGCGCCCCGTACCTTTCGGTGTCCCATGGTGCAGACCAGGGGCAAAAAGTATACACCGTGGGCAACCCTCACGGCCTCAGGCATACGGTAACATCTGGCATAATATCCGGCTACAGGAAGTACAAAGGGGAGGACTTTATTCAAACCGATGCTGCAATCAACCCCGGAAACAGTGGTGGCCCACTGGTTGACAAGAGAGGAAAAGTGCTCGGAGTGAACACCATGATTATCCGGAACACCGAAGGAATAGGATTTGCCATCCCCATGAAATCAGTTTTGGAAGAGTTTGGAAATTATATCAATGAGTGATGAGATCAACTTAAATTATTTTAAAATACGTCTTGAAGAACGCCGGCTGAAAATTCTGGCGGGCAAAGAAGCAATCAAACAGGGTTCCGCTTCTGTTGAGCTTGACCAGGCACGTGTTGGTCGATTGTCTCGAATGGATGCCATGCAACAGCAGGCAATGTCCCAGGCTTCTGCCCGACTCATTGATATAGAGCTTCAACGGATCAAAACGGCCTTAAAACGAATAGAATCAGAAGAGTATGGCTATTGTATTCTCTGCGATGAAGTGATTGCTGAAAAACGTTTACAGTTTGATCCCAGTCTATTGACCTGCATTAGCTGTGCTCAGGAAGCAGAAAATTCATAAAAACACCCTGAAAAATACAGTGCAACCCACACAAAAGATATTTTTTGGCAGGCAGGAATCTGCCCATATTAAAGGTGTGGCCATTGTCATGCTGATCCTGCATCATCTGTTTCTTTTTCCCTCAGGTAACCCCTGGTTCACAAGCATCTTCTTCAATCGCTGGGGTGGCGTTGAATTCTTTCTCTCATCAGTCAGTAAACTGTGTATTCCGCTTTTTTTCTTTGTCAGTGGCTATGGATTGTGGCAGGCTTCCTGCCATGACAAGCACCTGTGGAAAAGCTGCTTCAGACGGCTGAAAAATATCTACACCATTTACATAATAACAGTACTAGTGTCAGTGCTCCTGCTGTTTTTCACCGATGGCTCGCTGGTACTGCTTTCAGTCCGACATGCTGTGGAAACTTTCCTTGGCATCAACGTAGCCATTAACGGTTCCTGGTGGTTTTTCATTATATATGTCGAACTCCTCCTGCTCACTCCTCTGGCTGTGCTTTTGGTGAGACGCTTTTCCTGGCCTCCTTTACTTGCTGCCTCCTGTTTTGGGTATCTTCTCTCACCTGAAAGCGGGTTTGTTTTTTTTGCTGATATAATACAGCAAATCGGGCTTTCCTCTTTAATGTATAAACCATTCCCCCTGAACCTCTTATGGTTCAATCAATTCTTTTTTTTCATAGGGTTTTGTTTTGCTGCTTCTGGAAGTTTTGAAACCATCCTGCAACAATCCATACAAAGACTGCCGCAGGCATTCCTGCGACGCAGTATTGCACTATTCTTCATTGGAATGATTATACTTTTTCGCTACTATCTAGTTGATATTGGGAGTGCTTTTGGAATATCATCCAGGGATGGAATAGATATTTATCAGTATACTATTATCAGTAGCAGAGCGGATTTTATCCTTGGCCCTCTTCTGATAATTGCACTGGTTCTACTTTTTTACCAGAATCGATTACCTGGCTTAACATTTCTGGGAAACCAATCTGCGCCTATCTGGCTGATCCATGGCACGATCATAGCGCTTCTTATGACCAGCCTGAAAAACATTCACCTCTGGTCACCACTTCTCTTTTTCCTGGCTCTATTTTTCTCCATACTCTACGCCCTGACATATTCAATAATTTCCAGCTGGTGTAAGAAAGCAATTAATTTGAATTAATTTTAGGTAAGCTAAACTTCTCAGTCTGGCGTTCCCGTAGAGTTGTGAGTTTTTCAATAATCACATGCGCCCGGTTAATTTTACTTTTCACAGCTTCATTCTCTGGCTCAAGTTCTATAATATTCTCCCAGGCTTTGATGGCCTGTTCATAGTTTCCTGCCCGATAAAAAGAATTCCCTGTTGATAATTCTTCCTGAATACACTCGTTGATCTCACGCTGTAAACGCTCCTGCATGAGTTTTACAGCCATTGTTTTTTTCATGGCCGGGGTTAACTGGGAAAGATAGCGACGGGCTTCAGCCAGTTTTTCATCATCCATTGCTTTATTAAAAGCCTCAAAACTCTTCTTATTCTTTTTTTGGGCAACTTTCTTCCTGCTTTTTTGCTTTTGGATCGATTTTTTCTTACGATGACTCTTTAAACGAGCCATGGCAGCATCTGCCTCAGGACCTGGGGCAAGTTTAACCACCAAGGGAAGAACACGATCAGCCATGGAAAAATTCTGTTCAGCAAGCATCTGTTCACCAAGCTGTGACAACTGTAAAGCAATTTCTTCAGCATCACTCTGTGCCCGGTGGTACCGTGATTTTATCTTCCGATCATCTGGAGCAGTTTCGTAAAGATTTTCCAGCAAGCTTATTTTTTTTTGTAAATACTCTCCGGTTACAATCAGTTCTTCATGTTCCAAAGCATCCATTCTCTCCTGAAAACGTGAGAGCATGGCTTGCTGTGAATCTTCAAGGACTTTGGAGAATCCACTCTTCTGAAGTGCAATTTTATAGCGTAATTTAGCTGCTGACCAATCATTGTTGCGTTCCAGCTCTAAAGCATCATCAACAGTCTGCTTTTCATAAAATCGTAACTTTTCAATGACCATCGCCCGGCTCTCTTCCAGCTCCCCGGCCTGAGGATCTTTTTCAGGGGTATTATCAATGAGGGCAATAGCTTTAGCAAAAGACTGATCAGACAAATATTGATCAAGTAGTATTAATCGATCTGTCTCAGAACTTTGAGAAGTGTACTGAGCACAACTTTGGAGCAGTAACAAGAGAAGGAGAAAATACTTCATAACGGTTTTTAATGTATCATATTGGAAGTTTTCATTGCAGCTAATTCTGTAGAGGAAACCAGTTTTACCAAAGGCTCAACTTTCCAGATCTCAACAGGCTTGCTCTTACCACGCAAGTGAATGGTCTGAACCACAGAAGTTTCATAGAGTGCTGCAAGAAACAGGGCGTCATGAACTTCCCGTGTAACAAGAATCTGACCAGCAGTTGCAAGAGATGAAAGACGAGATGCGAGATTCACAGCATTTCCAAGTACCGTATACTCCATCCGTTTTTCTGAGCCCATGTTACCAGCAAGCATTCGCCCGGAATTAATCGCAATACTAAAGTCAACTGTGATCATTTTCGCTTTATGACGTTTACGATTATACCTCTCGATTCTTCGCTGTATTTCAATGGCACAGCGCACTGCATTAACGCCATGTTCTTCATCCTGAACAGGAGCACCAAAAAGAATCATTGCACAATCACCAATATACTTATCAATGTGTCCCTGATGTTCTCCGGCAATCTGATCTATGAGAGTAAAATAATCATTCAGAAGGCTGTTCAGAGCTTCCGGATCAAGTTTTTCACTGAGGCTGGTAAAACCGGAAATATCTGCAAAGAGAACTGTTGCTTCCACATAACTGCCGCCAAGGCGATTTTCTTTTTCTTCCATGAGTGTTGAGGCAACATCTGATGAAACATAGCGTGAAAATGTCTGTTCAACCTGCTCCTTTTGGGAAAGTCCTTCTGTCATGGTATTCAAAGAATCCATGAGTAATCCCAATTCATCTGTACGACTATCTGCAAAGCGAAACGCATAATTTCCTTCAGAAATTTCATGCGTTCCATCCACAAGCTGCTGTATGGGACGGGACAATCGTCTGCCAATAAATACAGCAACGACAACACCCAAAACAACCATAAATGCAGTAATCAGGAAAATAGTCCGCAAGGTCTTGTCATAGGCAGCTCCCATAAAAGAGCGGTCAAAAGTAAGTACACAATATCCAACTGTTAAATCTTTAAAACTAATCTTACTCACATAGGAACTGAGATCGATATGCTCCTTTTCACCCAGCGACCAATACTCAGCCTGCTCAGCAAGAATGGAGATTGTATTCTTCTGGGGAGTGATCCCCATGGTAACAAGCGGTTTTAATTCGTCTGAGTATATTGCAATACCCTCTATTCCTTCTTTATAGACAAGATTGGCTGTGAGCTGTTCCACGGCTTGAATGTCACCGGCCAGAACTGGTTCGATGGCTGCAACTGCGAGCTGGCCACCAAGTGCAGCAGCATAGGCATCTGTCTGTTGTTCTAAAACATGACTCTGATTACCAAGAATAGAAAGACTGAGCAGTCCCATGCCCACAATAATGACGGCTGTCATAATAGCTGCAAGCTTAACAGCTATTGTGGGGGAAGTAGCCTTTGCAAAAAGAGCAGACAAAAACGTTTTTTTATTTTCCAGCTTATTATTTTTAACATCCATATGATATGTATCGGCACTTCCGCATTTTTTCCATAGAAAAATCGACAATTCCAATTCAAACTATGCTAAAGTTTTTCTAAAAATCTATTCTTCTTGTTCTCATTCTTCGTTCATTGTATTCTCATGTAGCACCATACACTGGTCAAATTCAAAATTCATCCATATTCAGCCATGAACCAATTAACATACATTAAGCACTGTTATCACACCCCGCCAGGTGCAAGCTCTTTTTGGGGAAGACTCTTTCCATCATGCTCTTTTTACATAAGTTTTCTTGCTACCATTTATTTCTCCAGCAGAAAAGCAATGCATGGAAAATATGACGAGGAGGCATGGTGCCAATCAAGTTTTGAAGTACTACGTGCTCTGGAACGAACGGGTCTGCAAGTTTCAATTAGCGGGATTGAACACCTTCAGGCGTTGAAAATGCCCTGTGTAATCATTGGCAACCATGTCAGTATGATGGATACCGTACTTGTGCCTGGTATTGTTGTTCAGGAAATCCCTATGACGTTTATTGTCAAAGAAAGCCTTATGCATTATCCAGTATTTAAACATGTAATGCGATCACGCAACCCCATTGCACTAGGCAGAAAAAACCCCCGGGAAGACCTGAAAAAAGTATTCAGCGAGGGGAAGAAACGACTTGATCAGGGTATATCTATCACCGTTTTTCCACAAACCACCAGGGGAACTAAATTTAACCCCAAACAATTCAACAGCATCGGAGTGAAACTTGCCCAGAAAGCAGGCGTTCCAGTGGTGCCCCTGGCCCTGAAAACAGACGCCTGGACAAACGGTAAACTCATTAAAGACCTTGGACGAATTCGTCCTGAAGTATCAACACACTTTGCCTTTGGTGCTCCAATAACAGTGGAAGGAAAGGGAAAGGAGGCACACCAGCAGGTGATTGATTTTATCAGTGCCAAGCTTACAAGTTGGCAATAGCTTCAAAAGCATCCGCAGCAAGCCAGCCACTGCGTCCTGCTTCATCCACAACCAGAACATACTGCTTATGTATTTTACCGGGATGCAACAAACGGCCTTCCTGAATAGTCCCAATGGAGGCAGCAGATTCAAAAGGTGATACTTTTAATCGCGCATCGGGAACCACCACAACACCATCATGCCATTGCTGATACTGCCCAATCGCGCCTGAGCATGCTGCAATGGTAACAATCAGGCTGCATAAGGCAATTCCATACCGTGATGACCGCTTTAAGGCAGGAAAAAATGGCAACAGCAAAATCCCTGCAAAGACAACGAAGAAACATGTGGCCAGCCAAATCCATTGATTTAATCCCAGTAAAAAAACAAATCGCTGCCCCATCGTCTGTTCTTCCTGAAAAAGCCCCTGGTCTCTTCGGATAAGAGCAAGATTTCCAAGAATATCAGAATCCCCCGGCGCGAGTCGTAAAGCCCGTTCATAATTAAGAATGGCTTTGCCCACCTGCCCCTGTCGGGCGTAGCTATTCCCTAGATTATAAAGAAGTGATGCTGACAAGCCTTCCCTGGTCAGTGCTTCAAAACCTTCAATTGCCTGTTTATAGTCACCTTTACCATAGGCTGCAACAGCCCCCTGAAATCGATCCTCTTGGGTCTGCTCAGCCGCCCAGAGATTTTGACCAAAGAGTACAAAACAACAGAGCCCAACCAATATGAAAACTCTGAGCCGAGATAGTATAATGTGGGAAAAGAATCTCATGTCAAACCTTCCAGATCATTTTTTAAACGATCATAAAAATCCTGCATCTGTCCCTGGTTCAGCTCCTGCCCCCCATATGCACTTTCATCGGCTGCACCAAACACCTCCAGAATTATCGAATCTTCAGGAAGACGTTTCTCCAAATCAGCAAGGGTTATTGCGCCAGCTTCAACATCCCAGACAAGACCGAGCTGTTCCTGAATCGTTTTTCGACAACTTTCCAGAAAACCTCTTGTATCATGCGCATTTAGGGCCTTATCTATTTCTGTCACACGCACCTCCAGCAAATGTTTCATTGCCCGTGCTCTTTGCAAACGTGGGTCACTGGCATAACGTGTGGCTCGAATCTTCATAACCACAGCAATGGCCACAAGAAGGAGCAGCAAGAGTGAAAGAATTTGAAACCATTTCCTTGCAAACAAAGGGCTGAGTTCTTGATCCATGGGCGTCGGATCAAGTTGTAAGGGAGCCAGTCCATCAAGAGGTTCCTTCACTTTTTGTGTACTTTCCGCAACTCCATTCTCCTTTTGTTCAGGTTGTTCTTTTTGTAAAACCTTAGTTTTTACCACTCCAGCAGCAGTCCCTTTTATGTTCAGGGGAATCGGCTTTGCGGTCAAAGTCTTATACGTTGCTGCAGATGGATCGAAATAACTGAACAGGATAGCTGGAATTTCCCTAAGGGATGAATCCTTAGCAACAAGTGCTTGCTCAAAAACCTTTTTTCCCAGTCCCAGGCCGCCATCTTTTAAAAACTCAGATGAAGGACTGTAAGCCTTCCATCCCTCTGTTGCACTTAGCTTCGGAGCTTGCACCCGATCAAAATTTCCCTGTCCACTTACCGTCATAGTCAAGGTGATTGGATCTCCGGGAGCAAGCTCCACGGGGTTTGCTGAAACAGAGAGGCGGAAATCCCCAATTGCACCACTAAAATCTGCAGGTCTTCCTTCAGCCGGTAAAGGAAGAACTTGCAACTTCATGGCAGGACTTGCAACTTTAACATCTTTTTCCTCATACGATGTGAAGAAATTACTAAAAAACGGATCATTAAACATGGAGTTCCCGAGCGGAGAAGAGCTGCGACGTTGTTCCGGTAGCAGAAGAGTTGCGTCAATTTCCATACTGATATCATGAGCCCCCTCTTTAATTCCGGATAATGCCGAATCCCAACTCAGAACCGAGTATGGTATACTATTCACCTGTTCCCGAGTCTGCACCGGTTCACGACCTAATTGCTGCAACACATATCCATCCCCCTGTAACTGCGGCAAACTATTCAAATTGGCTTTGAGGCCATCACGGAAATAGACTTTTATCTGAACAGGTACCACTTCACCCAGGTAACTTTTCTTCTTAACAGGAATAACCCGAAGAAAAGCAAGTTTCTGTCCTTCGCCAGATCTGAGCCTGGCTGCAGGAGCCCTGCCTCCTGCCTGCGGTCGTGATGCTGCATTAGCGGTTTGGGAGTCCGTAACTTCAAAAGTGATTTTCGGGGTTCTAACGTTTCCCTCTTTGGTGCTGATTTTAATGGCGGGAATAGTAAAATTCCCAACATGTTCAGCTTGCACAAGATACGTAAGCGTGACTGAACTGGAATACGATCCATTAATAATTTCCATTTGAGTAGAAGAACCCCGACGATGAAACTGTATCCCTTCAACCTCAGGCATAACTGGCTGAAAAGATCGAACGCCCTTAATTGTAATGTTGAATGCCGCTACACGATCTATGGGAAAGCTGCGGGGAGTGAGTGTTGCTGACGCCTCAACCGCTGCCTGCAGCGACGGTACTGCAGTAAAACCATACAGTATAAAGCACACAAGCAAGACAACGTTTGTTAACCATATCCTGTTTCCTTTACAATATTCTTTATTCATCATTACCAATCCTTCGATATTTCCTGCTGTTGGACTCCATCAGAGCCAGCAGCTGGAACAAAGTTCAACTCACCCTCTTCATCTTTCAAACTGTTCAACAACTGCTTTGCCTCTTCATCTGTCATCTTTCCCTGTATCCTGCGCTGCTGATTCCAAGCCCGTGCCTTTTGTTCCTGTTCTTTTTCTTCTGTAGCTTTTTCGGCGCTTTTGCTTTGTTCCTCATCGGTATCTGTTAAGGTATCATTCTGCGGAGATTGTTCCTGTGGACCATCTTTCTCAGCATCCTGATTCTTCTGTTGATCTCTTTGGCCTTCTTTGTCTTCCTGTTGTTGTTCCCCACTCTTACTTGAGGAATTTTGTTCGTTATTCTCCTGATCCTGGCTGTTCTCTTTACCCTGATCACTTTGATCACCTTGATCACCTTTTTGTCCTTTATCCTGTTTCTGATCTTTATTATCTTTCTGATCCTGCTGCTCTTGATCTTTCTTTTTCTGATCTTTTTTATCCTGTTGTTCCTCTTGTTTTTTCAACTCTTCAAGCTTCTTTTTCACCATCTGTAAATTAAAGCTGGCATCTTCATTTTTTGAATTCAACTGAAGAGCACCATCAAAAGAAGCAACTGCCTGCTTCCACATTTCGATGGCGTGCTGCGGATCGTTCTGTAAAGTTTCGTTTCCCCGTTGATACAGAGCATTACCACGATTATAGTAGGCAGCTTCCTGCAAACCAAGGTCGTCACTTTTTAACGCTTCGTTAAACGCTTTGGCCGCGTCCTCGAACATATTATTTTTATAGGCTGTTGTTCCATAATTATAGTGGAGCCTTGCATCATTGGGGAATTTCCGTAACTGTTCATCATAAAATAGTGACGCAGTAAGAAAATCACCTTCATTATAAGCATCTTCCCCCTTTGAAGCTTCCACCCGGGATACGGAAAAACTTACAGTTATGAATAGTAAAAAAGCTGCAACCGCTTTTTGTTTTTTTCTGCGCCCCATAGTCTTAATAAAAGGAATCCGTACCCCCCGTTCGGACTTCCTGCCCCCCACCAGAAATTCCATCATTAGAAGAACAATGCCAATACCCAGCGGCCACACAAATCGTTCCAAAGCTATTTTATGCCGTTTTTCTGCCAATTCCTCTTTTGGGATAAGAGAGAGTTTTTCCTGATAAATCGTCTGCAAGCCCTCGCCATTTGTACCAAGGGGAACATAGAGACCACCTGTTAATTCAGCAATCTTTGTCAGTTCTGTTTCAT
>Ga0256844_10001095_pt1 | contig 10242 bp, 8 predicted proteins | sample MusselsmetaG_FD_189100 | JGI IMG/M metagenome (GOLD analysis project Ga0256844, IMG submission 189100) | Mussel associated microbial communities from hydrothermal vent at the East Pacific Rise, Pacific Ocean - Mussels | ecosystem: Host-associated > Mollusca > Shell > Unclassified ... | reverse complement strand
CCGACTAAGCATGTAGATTCATAACACTAGCTATTTTAGGACAGGGGTTCAATTCCCCTCGTCTCCACCAAACTTCAAAATCTAACGGTTTCATTGCACCAATCTTTCATCGTGTTTTCATTCGATGTACCATTAGTACACCTCACAAAAATCCAATAAAATCTTAGTACAAGCAAACCATTAGCTTTTGAAGTTTTAAATTATTAATAGTGTGTTTACTTGCACTTATCTTTCATGCGTTTTCATTCGACGTACCTTTTGTACGCCTCATTCAAGCCACATAAAATCTAAGTACAACTAAACTCACTCTTAACAATTTTATATTTTATTAATAATCTTTTTATAAAAAATCCTATTAACATAGTATAAATTTAACTATTATAATAGTATAATTTATCAAATATCTTTAAAAAGGTAGACATTATGTTTAAAAGAAGTATCACACCTATTCTTGATACAGCCCTAAAAATCTCACCCATTGTACTACTCAAAGGGGCGAGACAAGTAGGCAAATCAACCCTTGCTATGCAGAAAAATCAAAACTACATTGTACTTGATGATGTTTCAACACGAATTAATGCCAAAGATGACCCTAACCGTTTTGTAGAGACCTTAGCGAAACCTGTGACCATTGATGAGATTCAAAAAGTACCAGAGCTTTTAGAGTCTTTAAAAATCTATATTGACAAACATCGAAACAGTGGAGATTTTCTCATAACAGGAAGTGCCAATATTTTGGACATGAAAGCGACCCAAGATACTCTAGCAGGAAGAATCATAGAGATAGACCTTTACCCTTTTAGTCTCAAAGAGAAAGCCAATAAAGCTTATGAAAATATCATAGATAAGCTCTTTTCTCATGAATTTTCTTTTGAAAAAAGGCAGACCAATCAAATGATAGAAGAGATACTAAAAGGAGGATATCCTGATGTGCAGAGTCTATCAACGCCTTTAGAAAAGAAGCTTTGGTTTAGCTCGTATGTGAGTACCTACATAGAAAGAGATGCACGAGACTTAGGAGAGTTTAGAGACATAGATAGCTTTTATAGGTTTGTCAATATCTTAGCTCCTCGTAGTACGACACTTCTCAACAAATCCAAAATATCCAAAGAGGTTGGCATACGTGTAGAGACGGTTGAAAATTATTTGGTCATCTTACAACAGACTTTTCAGTTACAGTTAGTACGACCATTTTTTGACAATATAGGAAAACAGTTTGTAAAATCTTCTAAAATTTTTCTCAATGACACAGGTTTGATGAGCTACTTTTTAGGAGTTTATAGCTTAGAACAATTTGAAGCTTCAGCCTACAAAGGGGCATTGGTAGAGACGTTTGTTTTTAACGAACTCTCTAAACATATTGTTTTTACCATGGATGACACCAAGATATATCACTACCTCACCAGTGACAAAAAAGAGATAGATTTCATACTCCAACGTAATGACAAAATTATAGCTGTTGAGGTAAAATCCTCTTCTAAAGTAGGAAAAGATGATTTTCGGCATATTATGGATTATCAGAAAAAATCCTCTAAAGATGTTTTTGGAATCGTCTTTTATATGGGTGAAAATATTTTACATATCAATGAGAAGTGTGTGGCTCTGCCGTTGGGGTTTTTGGGGTAGAGGCAAAACAGAGGTGGGAATTGAACCCACGATAACAACTGTAGGGTGTAGTCCCCGACTACACCGTGTCAAGGAAACAGGCATAAAATCATAATCGAATATCTAATCATTATTCTAAAAATCATTTAAAATTTCTCATTATAACATCTTGGTTTTGACGGTGTAGACGGGGTCTACACCCTACATATCCACCACATCCCTTTCCAACTTCTCCAACGTCTCATAATTCTCTTTAGACTTTTTAACAGCCTCTTCAAAGGCGAAGCCTAGCATGATGATTTTGTAGAGGTTGGGTCTTGTTTTTTTCCAAGTTCTTAAAGTCTTAACATCAATATCTAAATGAATAGCTTTGTCTCTTTGTGTCATATTTAAACCTTTCTTGTAAAGAAAAGTTACAAAATCTTTAATATGTAAACAACAAGGGAAATCCCACCTATAAATAGTAATAAAGAGGGTTAATAACCCTATTATAAATAAAATAGAGGTAATATATTCCTACAAAATGTATAAAATAGGGAAATATGACTACATGGACTTTATTCAACTCGAAGCAAAACTACAAGAATTAACCGACAATTTATCAGAACAAGATTTTATATTTGATTTACTCTTAGCCTATGGAATGCCCAAGGCAAATGTAAACAGGTTGAAGAAAAAGAGTGATGTCAATAGGCTTGATAGTGAGGGGGAGCTTAGGGTTAAAAATAAAAAGCTCTTTTTTAAAGTTATGGATAATCCTGATGATGTAGATTTAGTTGAGTTAGTAGCGTCCTATAAGGGAATGCGATTTGCCATTGCTACAGACTATAAACGCTTTTGTGCTTATGATGCAGAGCTTCAAACTACCATCAAGATAGATTTAGATGACCTCTCTAAAAACTATGATTTCTTTTTTCCTCTAGCAGGGATAGAAAAGGCTCTTTTTTATGATGAGAAAGAGGCAGATGTTAAAGCCTCTGTTAAAATGGCGAAGCTCTTTGATGAGTTAAAACGAACCAATCCTACTGAAAGTGAAGATGAGGTCAAAGCGTTAAATGTCTTTTTGACGCGTCTGCTGTTTTGTTTTTTTGCAGAAGACAGCAATATGTTTGGAGAGCATGAGAACCTTTTTACCAACTACATTGAGACGGTTTCTAAAAAAGATGGAAGTGACTTGCACTTGCATATTGAGACTATATTTGATAAACTCAATAGTAACAGCCAAGAGGTAGCAACCAATCTAAAAGATTTTCCTTATGTCAATGGTGGGTTGTTTCGTGATAGTTATCCTATTCCTAATTTTACCTCAAAGGCTCGAAAGCTTCTCATAGAGTCAGGGGCAGAGCTAAACTGGTCACAGATAAATCCAGATATTTTTGGTTCGATGATTCAAGCCGTAGTAACCGAAGAGCATCGTGGTGGTATGGGGATGCACTACACCTCTGTACCAAATATTATGAAAGTAATAGAGCCTCTCTTTTTAGATGAGTTGCATGAAGAGTTTGAGAAAGCCAAAGGCAATGCCAAAAAGCTCAATGAGCTACACCAACGCATTATCAATATCAAAATCTTTGACCCTGCTTGTGGGAGTGGTAACTTTTTGATTATCGCCTACAAGGAGTTAAGACGCTTGGAGATGAGGATTTTTCAAGAGGGTGGAATGCTTATCTCTCCTAGCATCAAGCTAAGTAACTTTTATGGAATAGAATTGGATGATTTTGCTCATGAGGTGGCTATTTTGTCGCTTTGGTTGACCGAGCATCAAGTCGATTTGGAGTTCAAAAAACAGTTTGGGAGTTGCCCTCCTAATCTGCCCCTGCATGATAAGGGAAATATTGTCCAAGGCAATGCCACCCGACTAGATTGGAATGAGGTCTGTCCTAGAGAAGAGGGAGATGAGATTTATATTTTGGGAAATCCTCCGTATTTAGGTGCAAGAATTCAAGATGCAACACAAAAGCTAGATATGGAGATAGTTTTTAAAGGTATTATTAAAGGGTATAAAAATTTAGATTATATTGCCTGTTGGTTTTATAAGGGGGCAGAGTATATTCATGGGATTAATGCTAAGTATGCTTTTGTCTCTACCAATTCTATTAATCAAGGGGAACAAGTTGCGTTACTTTGGAAAGAGACACTCAAAGATGATTTAGAGATATGCTTTGCTCATCAATCTTTTAAGTGGCAAAATAATGCAAAGAGTAATGCCAATGTTATTGTTGTAATTGTTGGAATTAGGAATGTTTCTTCACAGCCTAAGTATCTTTATAAAAATGAGTATAGGGTAAAAGTAAATAATATTAATGCTTACTTGGTTGATAGTGATAATGTTTTTATAGGAAGACGAACAAAAAGTTTATCTAATTTACCTAAGATGCCAAAGGGGAATATGCCTTATGATGGTGGAAATTTGTTATTATCTACAGAAGAGAAAGATAATTTATTAAAAGATTATCCTCAAGCTAGTAAATTTATAAAACAACTTGTTGGAGCAAGGGAATATATTAATGCTATCGAGAGGTGGTGCTTATGGATTAGTGATAATAATTTAAATGAAGCTTTATCTATTGAGCCAATAAAAAATAGACTTGAATCTGTTAAGAATATGAGGTTAGCAAGTTCTGATAAAAGTGCAAATAAACTTGCTACACGATTTCATCAATTTAGAGAGATAAATGAAACAAGAACACAGTCAATAATTATACCATTGACTACATCTGAAAGAAGAGATTATATTCCCTTAGGAATTGTTGATAAAAATATTATATGTACAAATGCTTCTAGTGTCATTTATAATACTTCTTTATGGATTTTTGGTTTATTGAGTTCACAAATTCATATGGTTTGGATGAGAATTGTTGCAGGTAGATTAAAATCTGATTATAGGTATTCTTCTGACCTTTGCTACAACACCTTCCCCTTCCCAAATATAACCAAAAAACAAAAAGAAGAAATCTCAGAACTCGTAGAAGATATCTTAGACGCAAGAGAGAAAGAACACCCTAAAACCTTAGCAGAACTCTATGACCCTGACAAGATGACTGACCATTTACGCCAAGCTCATAAAAATTTAGACCTCTACATAGAGCAGTGTTATCGTGCTAAGCCGTTTGAGAGTGATGAGGAGCGATTGGCTTATCTGTTTAAACTCTATGAGAAGATGATAAAAAAGGAGAATGAAGCATGAGTGAAAATGTGGTAGAGGTTCGGTACAATCAAACCAAACAGAGTAAAAAACACAATGAACTGGGCATGAGAGAGATGCAAGAGAAGGCTTATGAGGCTAGGGCTGAACAGTATCTGCTTATTAAGTCGCCTCCTGCTTCGGGGAAATCTAGGGCATTGATGTTTATCGCTCTTGATAAGCTTTTGCATCAAGATATTAAAAAGGTCATTGTGGCTGTTCCTGAAAAGTCCATTGGTGGGTCGTTTGGCTCTACTGATTTGACCTCTTTTGGGTTCGAGGCTGATTGGGAGGTTAATGAAGCGTATAACCTCTGTACCATTGAGTCCAATGAGAGCCGAAGTGCTATTTTTGAGCGATTTTTAGAGAATGATGAGCAGATATTGGTCTGTACTCATGCTACTTTGCGAAATGCTTTTGAGACACTTGATGAGAGTAGATTTAATGATACACTTGTTGCCATAGATGAGTTTCATCATCTAAGTGCTAGTGAAGCCAATGTGCTTGGCAATGTGCTAAAGTCGATTATCTCAAAATCTAACGCTCATATTGTAGCGATGACAGGTTCTTACTTTAGAGGAGATAGTGACCCAATTTTATTGCCTGAAATCGAAGAGCTTTTTGCCAAGATAACCTACAGCTACTATGACCAACTCAATGGCTATGAGTATCTGCAAACTTTGGGGATGGGGTATCATTTTTATAAAGGAAACTACCTTGAAGCGATAGATGAGGTGCTGGATGTAGACAAGAAGACTATTATTCACATTCCTTCTGTAAATTCACGAGAATCAACCCAACAAGGAAAATATGATGAAGTTGGGGCGATATTGGACATTATCGGAGAGCATATTAGTACTGATGAAGAGACAGGTATCTTGACTATGAAAACCAAAGAGGGCAAGATGCTAAGAGTTGCTGATTTGGTAGATGAAGATGGACGAGAGAGAGTTCAAAAGTATCTACGAGAGGTTAAGAGTGCTGATGATATAGATATTATCATTGCTCTTGGTATGGCAAAAGAGGGGTTTGACTGGGAGTATTGTGAACACGCTCTAACGGTGGGTTATCGAGGCTCTTTGACAGAAATTATACAGATTATTGGTCGTGCAACAAGAGACAGCAAGGGAAAAACTCACGCACAGTTTACTAACCTTGTTGCAGAACCTGATGCTGAACAAGATAGTGTTAATAGTGCCACTAATGACATGCTAAAAGCCATTACAGCATCACTTTTGATGGAGCAGGTGTTAGCCCCTAACTTTAAATTTAAACCTAAAAGTAGTGGTGATAAAGATGAAGATAAAAAGGGAAAAGGGTTTGAGATACGAGGGTTAAAAGACCCAAGTACTAAACGAACTAAAGAGATAATTGAGCAAGATTTAGTTGCTTTAACAGCTAAGGTTTTTCAAAATGTTGATATACAGAAGACAATGGGAAGTAGTGTTGATGCTAGATATGTAACAACAGAGTTAATTCCTAAAATCATAGAAGAGACCTATCCTGATTTGGATAAAAAACAGAGAATAGAGGTAGCCCAACATCTATTGGCTACCAATTTTTTAAAGGGTTCAGAGTTTGATGCCAATAAAAATGAGCTTTTTGTTAAGAGTGTTAATAAATTTGTAGATATAAAAGATTTGAGTATAGACTTGATAGAGAGTATAAATCCTTTTCAAAGAGCCTATGAGATACTTTCAAAAAGTGTTAGTAAAGAGATGCTAAAACTTATACAAGAGACTATAGATGCAAACAGGTCAACGGTAACAGAAGAGGAGGCTTTTTTTTATTGGGATGATGTAATTAAATTCATGAAAGAGAATGGACGAGAACCAAATAAAAATTCAAATAATGAGACTGAACAAAAACTAGCCGAAGTTTTGATTTACTCTAAAGCGATAATTCGTAAGGAAAGATAGAAATGACACGCAGAGAAGAGTTAGTTAAATTTTTATTAGACAATGACCCTTATGGATTGTTAAAAGATGTACGACCAAAAGCAAAGTCTACTTCACAAGAGCAACAACTTGTAGACAAGTTTGAGGAGATAACTCAGTTTGTAGAGGAGCATCAACGAGAACCAAAAAAAGTAAGCCGTAGTGTCTCTAAAACAGAAAGAGAGTACTATAATATTTTAGAAGGCATACGCGATAGTGCCGAAAAAATAGCTGTTTTAAAACCTCATGATAGAGCTAATTTATTAGAAAATAAAGTTGAAAAGGTAGAGATAAAATCATTTGCCGATATGTTAGCCAATGACCCCTTTGGAGTTCTGAAAAATAGTGATGCAGAAGATATTTTTACCCTTAAACATGTGAGTAAAAAAACTACCATGCCTGATTATATTGCCAATAGAAAACGCTGTGAAGATTTTGAGAACTTTAAGCCACTTTTTGAAGCGTGTCAAGCAGATATAGACAATGGTAAGCGAACCTTTGCCAAGTACAGAGGGGAGAGGTTTATAAAAAAAGGGATGTTTTTTGTACTCAAAGGATTGGTTGGTTATGTGGCAGAGATGGGAGAGAAAGAGACCAAGGGTAAGAAAACTAATGCACGGTTAAGATGTATTTTTAGCAACGGTACAGAGTCAGACATGCTTCTACGTTCTTTGTCTGCTGAGCTCTACAAAGCAGGAAAACTCATTACCCAACTCAATAGCGAAATAGAAGATAACTTAAGCCAAATAGATGAAGATGATGAGCATGATGGATATATTTACATCTTGGAATCACTTAACCCTAATGAGAAGATACAACAGGTAAAAGACCTCTATAAAATAGGTTATTCTAGTACCTCGGTAGATGAGAGAATTGTCAATGCAAAAAATGAACCAACTTACCTCATGGCAGAGGTTAAAAAGGTAGCCACCTACAAAACTTATAATATGAATACTCAGAATTTTGAACAACTGTTACACCGATTTTTTGCTAATAGCTGTTTAGAGATTACAGTGCGAGACAACAATGGAAAAGAGCATAGACCTAGAGAGTGGTTTGTTGCTCCATTGGAGGTAATAAAACAGGCTATTGGTTTGATAATCAATGGGGAGATTGTTCATTATCGGTATGATGGGGATAGGGAAGAGATTGTTTTGAGGGGTGAAGAATAGGGAAAGTATTACAATTTGACATATTTTTCTTTTATAGAGATTTTTTTAGATAGAATACATATATTTGATTATTTTTAAGGAAAATATTTGTGCAAGTAAGTAAAGAATTATTAGATGTTATTTTACTCTTAACACCAGGAATTATCTCTTTTTACATTATTGAAACTTTGACGCACTATAAGAAAGTTACTTATCAACGAATTGTATTGAATGTAATTATTTTAAATTTCATAATTTATTTTGGTATATATATTTTTATAAAGATTTTAAATAAAATTTCTACTCATTGGGCAGATAAATTAAACTTGGCTACAGAGCAAATATTGCATAAAGATATAAATATTTCTATAATGATATTGGGATTAATTTTTTCAATTTTTTTAGGTTTTTGGCTCTCTAAGGCAATTAATAAAAAATATATTTTTAGATTTGCAAATAGATTGAATATTAGTGATTTAAGTAGTAACTTGAATGTATGGGATGATTTTTTATCAAGTAATCGAACAGAGAATGTTGTTGTAATTCGAGACAAGGTGAATAATCTTATGTATTATGGTCTAATTGGGTCTTATTCTGAAACTACATTAGAAAAAAAAGAGTTACATTTATTTGATGTAACGGTATATGGAAATATCGAGGCTAATAAACTATATGATGTAGAAGAATTATACTTAATTATTAATGATACTATGACTATAGAAGTTCCACATTTAAATAATAAGGATGAGATTAATGAAACGAATTGATGATACAAAAAAAGGTACTATACGAACTACAAAAGTAAAGCCTACAGAAAAACAAGTTAAACCAAAATTTACGCCTCCTCCACAGAACCCTGATAAAAAATAATGGAAAATAATTTATCTCTCTATGCAACCAAACTAGCCCTACTAAAAAAAGAGTTTAATGATATTCAAACAAAACTTAGACAAAAGAAAAAAAGTTTTAATGAAAATCAACAAAAGGTTTTTGATTTTGTCATGGGTCGAAGAGAACTGATACAGTTTAGTATTAATGAAAAACAATACTTTATTAAAAAAGGTAATGAATATAAAGGTTTTATGCACATACTTCTTAGACATTATGGTGAAGAGTGTGAGGGAAGTTTGACAGCTGTCAATATTTTAAATATTGCAACCACTATTAAAATGGGTTCAGCTTATCAGTCTGAAAAAAATGATTATGTGAGTATTAGTAATGAATTTAATGGGACACGATATATTATTGTATTTAGCAAAGACAGAGATGGTCATTGGATTGTGACTTATTATAGTGTAGAAGAATGAAGTGGGAAGAGGGCGACTGCTCTTAAACCTCTAACGGGTAATCTAAACGAGAACGGTTACGGTGACCTATCCACACCTTCAATAATGATTATATCATAAGTTTGTTTATATAAAATATAACTTATAACTTATTTTTTATAAATGTATTGTTATAAATCTTAGTTGTTAAGAATATGATTGTTCATAATCACACCAAAAAACGGTGTGATTAACCCACTTAATCGACTCAAAACCAAAAAATCAAACAATTAATCCACTTAATCACCCCAAAATATGATATGATTAGAGACCTTAATCGACTCATGGAGTAAAAATGTTAAATGAAAAAAAGTGGATATGGGAGTATGATAGCTACCCAAACTTTACCTATGACAGTGAAAAACTGCAACCCTTACTACAAGACATAAAGTACTATCAAGGCTTGTTGAATGGTATATTTACTAATGTTAATGAAGAAGATTTGTATCGAACTCAGTTAGAGATAATGACGCAGGAGATTATGGATAGTTCTGCTATTGAGGGGGAGATATTGAGTCGTGATAGTGTTCGCTCTTCGATTTCTAATCAGTTTGGAATTAACCGAGATAAGCAGGACTACTCAACACGAACCAGTGATGGGGTAACAGAACTGCTTGTGGATGCAGTTTATAATTTTGATAAACCCTTAACAGAAGTACGACTGCTTGGGTGGCATAACGCTTTGTTTCCTCAGGATGTAAAGAGAATGATTGACATTCGTATTGCTCAGTATCGAGATGAAGAGATGGAGATAGTCTCAGGTCGAATAGGTCGAGAGAAAGTCCACTATGTTGCTCCCTCTGCAAAAGCTTTGAAAAATGAGATGGAAAAGTTTTTAGAGTGGCTTAATGGTTCGGAAGATAGCATTATAAAAGCAGGAATCGCTCATTTATGGTTTGTAGTCATTCACCCTTTTGACGATGGTAATGGAAGAATCGCTAGGTCTATTGGAAACTATGTACTCTCAAAAGAGGCAAAAGCACCCATAAAACTTTACTCTATGTCGAGTATGATTTGGCAAGATAGACGAGGGTATTATG
>Ga0256844_10001094_pt1 | contig 10252 bp, 7 predicted proteins | sample MusselsmetaG_FD_189100 | JGI IMG/M metagenome (GOLD analysis project Ga0256844, IMG submission 189100) | Mussel associated microbial communities from hydrothermal vent at the East Pacific Rise, Pacific Ocean - Mussels | ecosystem: Host-associated > Mollusca > Shell > Unclassified ... | reverse complement strand
GAAGAAGTTGATTTTGTAGTAAAGGCTGGTAAAAATTTGCCGAATAATATCGTTATAAAATATTTCTTTTTCGGGCTGTTTTGGCTAGCTATTTTAAGTATTGGTTTGTATCCTATCTTAAAAGGATGTTTTTAGGGTTTTACATTTAACTTTTCAGTAGGCAATTGCAATTCTAAAAATGAATAACTTCTTAAAAGATAGATAATAATATAGAGGTTAACATTTTAAATCAAATCGAGACAAATTATAAACTATAACCAACAGGTTATACAAAGTTAGAGCAATAATCAAAGATTATTCATGAAATTAGTTTCCTAAAATTCAAATTATGAAAACGGTATTAAAAATTCAAGAACTCAAAACAGGTAGCAATCAAAAAGTATTTAAAATAATAGTTTTATTCCTTATTGTATTAATGTCAAGTATTACCATACAAGCACAATGGACACAATTGGGTCAAACTGTTGAAGGAAAAGTGGGAAGAGACCTTCTTGGTTTATCTGTAAGTATTAGTGCAGATGGTTCAATTATGGCAGTAGGAGCTCCGCATGAAATTAGTACCACCACGACATATAATGGGTATGTACAAGTGTATAGACAAAACAATGGTGTTTGGACACAAATAGGGGCTGATATTGAAGGAGAGGCAGTTGGAGATTATTTTGGGGCATCAGTAAGTTTAAGTGCAGATGGTTCTATAATCGCTATTGGAGCACCATACAATGATGGAAATGCTGTTGGCTCAGGTCACGTACGTATATTTAAGAATACGAATGATGTTTGGACAAAAATAGGAGCTGATATTGATGGAGGGTTAAGTGATGATGTGATAAACGGTGTACGATTAGGAGATTTTTCAGGTATTTCTGTGAGTTTAAGTGCAGATGGTTCAATAGTGGCTATTGGGGCTCCTTATAATAGTGATGGTAATCTTAACAAATCAGGCAAAGTACGTATCTATCAAAATAATAATGGATCATGGCTTTTAATAGGAAGTATGCAAGGTAATGGTGAGGAGCATTTTTTAGGTCAATCAGTTAGCCTAAGTGCAGACGGATTAACAGTTGCCATTGGAGCATACGGAGATAATAATGCATATGCAGGTATAGTAACTGTATTTAATTTCAATAATGGAGTTTGGACACAAATAGGAACTGGTATTGAAGGAGAGGGAGTTGATGGTTATTTTGGTGCATCACTCAGTTTAAGTGCAGATGGCTCTATTTTTGCAGCTGGAGGGCTTAGGGAAGGGGCACGTATTTATCAAAATAACAATGGTATCTGGACTCAAATAGGTCAAAATCTTACTGTTACTAATAGGGAGGGTGCAGGAGTTAGGCTTAATGCGGATGGTTCACGTGTTGCAGTTAGTTTTTCTAGTATTGTTATACAATATGTTTATCAAAAAAGCACTAATCAATGGGCCAGAGTAGGTGATTTTATTCCCACAGGAGGGAGTTTAGATTCAAATGCAGATGGATCTATGATTGTTATAGGGTCATCTGCAGCATCAACAAATGGAGTATGGAGTGGAAACGCAAAAGTCTATCAAAACACAACAGTTCTTGACACTCAAGAATTGTCAAAAGAAAGTATTGCCATTTATCCCAATCCAACAAGCGGAGTGCTTAATTTGAAATTGACAAACAACAATACAGCACAAGTTTTTATCTATGATGTTATAGGAAAGGTAATTTACAAGCATCAATTCCTTATAGAAAACAATCAACTACAAATTGATATGTCAAGTTTCAATAACGGAATGTATTTTGTTAAAATACAGGAAGGTAATAAAATACTATCCACTAAAATTATGAAAATCTAGGATATAAGTTTTTTTAATCGAAAAGAATTCCTCTAGGCTCTGTCACGCCTTCATGTAGCCATTTCGGCGGAAGAAGGCCTAGAGGTTTCCGGTTCACCTCTCCTTAGGAGAGGTCGAAACTGCAGAAAGGCAGTTTCGGGTGAGGTAAAATACTAAATTTCGATTTTTGACCCTAAGGTCAAAGCTTGTGCCCAGCTTGACTGGGTATGAAACCAGCGAAATACCCCTATGGCTTGCCTTGGGGATAGTTGGTTTCAAGAAATTTTTTATTTATAAGTTTTTTTATTTTCAATGTTAACATTCTTCAATAAACAAAGACTAAAGAATGTAAGTATAGATACCAATTTTAAAGATACTAAAATTAACCAATATGAGAACTAAACTAAAACTACTAAGTATAGCTTTATTTATATTGACCTCTTGTAAACCTCAAGAAAAAAATCAAGATATCGTTCAAAATAACGTTGGAAATGATACTATAACAACAGAGACAGTTATCACATCAAGTGCCTCCACAGAAAATAATAAAACTATAGAAGATTTACCTAAGGTTAAAAACAATCTTAAGGGAGAGTTTGACTATAAAGAGAATGAATTAGAACTTTCTATAAATCAAGTAGATGGAAAAACCATGTCTGTTGGAAAAATAACAAAAGACGGAACTATTCATTTTAAAATGCCATTATTCGATTTAAAAGCTATTCATGATAAGATTAATTTAGGAACAGCCTCATTAACAAGTATGTTTGAAATGGGATATTGTAAGGATAAAGATGTTCTTAAAAACCCTTACGATAATGAAATATACTCTCATAAATACCAAACTATTTTCATTCGTAAATATGGTATTGCTTTAGCTGCATTATATCCTGTTTCCAGTCAAAAAGTGATACAAAATAATCATTATAATGCAGATACCTTAACCTTAGGAAGTGAATATTATTGGTTTTATATGGATAGAGCTATTGATTTTAAATATGAATGCGAGTCCAATAACATCACAAGAACGGCTAATATGCATCTAAAAAAAGGATGGAATTTTATTAAAGAAAATCTCGTAGAAATACAAGATGAAACAGTGATGGAGGGGTACCACTCCTATATGCCCAAAAAAATCACCTTTGCGACATCTAATTATAAAAATCCGGAAACACAATGGTATTTAAAACAAATGGCAAGCGATGACGATATCCGTATAGTAAAAAAATTATATAATGAAACACCAATTTCAAAACATCAATTTGAGCAATGGACCCCTAAAAAATTAATAGACTTATCATTGACTAAATCAGAATATGGCAATCCGCCTAAGGGGCTAAAAAACAAAAATAATATATATTTAATTTATGCTAACGAAGCTCAAAAAAGAGATATAGAACTCTATGTGGTTGACTGTGCAAAAAATGCAATCGATCTATTAACGGTAAATGAAATTTACGCTATGGAAGCCTCCTTTGGAGAGGATAAAGAGAACCCTCCAAAACCCTATGTAGCTCAGTATAAAGAAAAAGAAAACACTACAAAATTACTATATAAAGTAAATGATAGAATTGTGATTAATGCAACAGGGGCTAATATGAAACCCTTAGAGTTATGGAAATATATTCAAAAATTTGAAGTTCAAAAATTAATAAATAAATAGCATTATGAAAAAATTAATAACGATTACAATGTTACTACTATTGGCAATAGCATGTAAAAAAGAAAACAACCCCATCAATAAATTTAAAGAAGCGGTTGGTAAGGCAAAAGAAGTTAAGCAAGGCTTTGAAGGTGTACAAAAAGTACTTGAGGGATCTAAAGATGTAGAAGGTAATATTGAGAGGTTATCAAAATTAGAACCAATAACAAGCTCACAAATTAAAAATTGGTTACCTGAAACGATAGGTAATTTTAAACGTACAGCATTTAAAATTGAAAAACAGATGGGTATAAGTATGGTTAAATTAACTTTTGAAAATGATGAAAATAAAAAAATTGATATAACTGTTATTGATGGGGCAGATGTAGGATCCGCAGCAGTTTCAATGTATTTAATGGCTGAAAATGCCAGTATTGAGAGTGAAGATGATACAGGTTATATGCGAACAGAAACTTTTAATAAGCATAAAGTTATGATAACCTATAAAAACGATGAGCATAATGAAGAATCTGAATTAAGAAGTGTGATAGCAAAAAGATTTTTGGTAGAAGCTAAAGCAAAAAATTTAAAGCCTAAAGAGCTTTGGGGCTATGTTCAGCAATTAAAAGTTGAAATTTTAGACGAATAAATAGATACTGATGAAAAATTTTAGACGAATTTTATTAATATTGACAGCTTTATTTGCTACCAATTTTCTTATTGCACAATGCCCATCAGGAAGTGTTATTTTAACTACTCAAGCAGAAGTTGATGCCTTTGTTGCAAACTATCCAAATTGTACTTCCATTAATGGTCATTTAAAAATAGCAGGAAATAATATTACTGATGTTTCCAACCTATCTTATATTGTCAAAACAAAGGGTGATTTTAAGGTTGAGAATACTCCAAGTTTGACTACAATAAGTTTTAATAATCTCACCACAGTTGGTCATGGATTTTATATTAAAAAGACAGGAGCAACTTCTGTCTCTTTTGAAAATCTAGAGACTGCAAATGGTAATAACCAACCATTTCTTATTAGTAGTAATAGTGCTTTACAAAGCTTAAATTTATCCAAGTTACATACAATTAAAGGGAAATTAGGAATTTTTAGTAACCCAGAGCTATTAGCCGTTGATTTACCAAGTTTTGTAGAGTCTGGTATAAGTGATGATGGCTATATAGCAATTAAAAATAATCAAAAGATTCAATTTGTTAACCTAGAAAAGTATACAGGTTCTTCACCTCTAGAGATTGATGATAATGTGAGTTTAATCACAATCAATTTAAAGAACCTATCAGGAGTAGGAGGTTCTCGATATGTAACAGGTATGTTTAGAATTAAAGGAAATTCTAGCTTAACAACATTAAATCTTGAAAATTTTCATATTGCAGATTATATTATAATTGAAGATACCAAATTAGTGTCATTAAATTTAGAGAAAGTAAGTAATGTAGAAAAAAGAGTGTCTATTAAAAATAATACCGAACTAACAGACCTTAATTTATCTAGCTTTAAATCGGTTAGAGATCTTGAAATTATAGCAAATTCAAAGTTAACATCTTTAAATTCATTACAAAATATAACTAATATTTATAAAGATTTAACCGTAACAGACAATGCCAGTCTTACCGATTGTAGTGGCTTATGCAATATTATAAATAACGGTGGTGTTGCAGGTACAACAACCATAAACCATAATCCTTCAGAATGTAGCAGTCAAATCCAACTGATTAAAAGCTGTGTATCTTTAGCTATAGGAGATGTAGTTGACAACCAGCCTACCATGTATCCAAATCCAACTCATCATATGTTGAATATAAGATCTAAAAATCCAATTGAAAAAATAGAAATATTTTCCATACAAGGTAAAAAGGTATTTGAAATTAAAAATTCAAATAAGATGAATTTGAATGCACTTTCTTCAGGAGTATATATTGTTAAAATATATAGTAATAATTCATTTCTTAGCAAAAAATTGATGATTGATTAAATAATTCATTTGGAATATTAAGAAAACAGTATTTTCTTATAAAGTAGCATCATTTAGTTAAGAAGAAAACCTCAATGTATATTGAGGTTTTCTTCTTTGTAAGAATTAAAAATTAATATTTCAAATAAAATGAAAAGATATTTTTCTCTTTTTTCCATTTTACGCAGAATTTAAAAAACCCAGCAAACATCGCTAGTAGATGGTTTTATATTTTTTAACACATTGATAATTAAAATCTTATACATTTAACTGATATTGAAAAAAAATCCATTTTTCATCAATTTGTTAAAAACTTGCCTTGTTTTGTGGATAAGTATGATTTTCATTTTTCATTAAAAAAAACAATCTTTGTCAGTATCAATTCCACCTCAAAACGTTGAGTAAGAATTACCCAATTTCAGAGCACAATAGAAAAAAGGATAAAGGCACTATTCCAAGCCTTATATTTCAAGGTTAAAAAGTTGATTTTAATATCAATTTCTCCTAAAAAACTACCTTTTTCACGAATAAAAAAATATGAAGATTACAGAGATCATAAAAAGAGATTACGAGACAGACCTTTTTGATTTAGACAAAATTATCAGTGCTATTGAAAAAGCAATGTTATCTGTTAATCATGGCACTAAAGATGATGCTATAGGGATCTCTAAAATTGTAATAGGAGCTTTATTAGAACGAAAATTAAAAGACGCAAACTATATACCAACAGTAGAAGAAGTACAAGATATTGTTGAGTATAAATTAATGGATAGTGAGTTTCATGATGTAGCGAAGGCTTATATTTTATATAGAGATGAACAAACCAGAAACAGAGAAACAAATATTTTTGAAAAACGTATCAATTTAAAACCATATGAATATCCAGAATTGAACGACTATGTTGATGCTATTCGACATTCATACTGGATCCATACAGAGTTTAATTTTACCAGTGATATTCAAGATTTCAAAACCCAATTAACTGAAGTAGAGCGCAATGCAATTAAGAATACAATGCTTGCTATTTCACAGATTGAAGTTGCTGTAAAAACTTTTTGGGGAAACATTTATGATAGGATGCCTAAACCAGAAATAGGCTCTGTAGGTGCAACATTTGCAGAAAGTGAAGTGCGTCATCATGATGCCTATTCACATTTATTAGAGGTGTTAGGTTTAAATAATGAATTTAAAAGTCTAAAAAAGAAACCTGTAATTATGAGGCGAGTTCAATATTTAGAAACCGCCGTAAAAAATGCAAAAAGTGAAGATATTAAAGAATATTCTGAGTCAATATTACTATTCTCTCTTTTTATAGAACATGTTTCTCTCTTTTCGCAATTTTTGATCATCATGGCTTTCAATAAGCATAAAAATATGTTGAAAGGTATTTCTAATGTAGTTGAAGCCACCTCAAAAGAAGAACAGATACATGGTGATTTTGGTATTGATATTATCAAAATTATTAAAAAGGAGAATCCAACGTGGTTTGATGATGAATACAATACAATGATTCAAGGATTATGTAAAGAATCCTTTGAGTCTGAAAGTAAAATTGTGGATTGGATTTTCGAAAAAGGAGAATTAGACTTTTTGCCAAAAGATGTAATCAATGAATTTATTAAAAACCGATTTAATAACTCTTTAGAAAGTATTGGCATAGAAAAAATATTTGATATCGATCAAAACTTATTAGTACAAACCGAATGGTTTGACGATGAAATTATCGGTACAAAACACGGAGATTTCTTTGTGAAACGCTCAATCAACTATAGTAAAAGAACCAAAAGTATAACCAGCGATGACCTATTTTAAAAAATGAATAACAAAACTACAACCCAAAAATTAACTGATGCCGAACGATTAATTCAAGCAAGAGAAGTTGCTAGAAAAGAAATGAAAAAAACAGAGCAACCAGAAATAAAATGGTTGACAGACAACAGCCGTAAATTTCTTGAATCAGGATATCTTACTGGAGACACAACCCCAGAAGAACGTATTAGAGAAATCGCAAATCATGCAGAAAAGATTTTAAACATTAAAGGTTTTGCAGATAAGTTTTATGGTTATATGGCAGAAGGCTATTTTTCATTAGCATCACCAGTTTGGTCAAATTTTGGTAAAAGGCGTGGTTTGCCTATTAGTTGTTTTGGTTCGCATATTGCAGATGATATGGGAGATATTTTATACACCCAATCTGAAGTAGGTATGATGTCAAAATTAGGAGGTGGCACTTCTGGTTATTTTGGTAAACTTCGTCATAGAGGATCGGATGTGAAAAATAATGGAACCTCTTCAGGTGCTGTTCATATTATGCAACTTTTTGAAAAAATGGTTGATGTTGTGAGTCAAGGCTCGGTAAGAAGAGGTCGTTTTGCACCGTATTTACCTATTGATCATCCAGATATTCATGAATTTTTAGAAATAGGTACAGAAGGAAATCCTATTCAAGAATTAACACATGGTGTTACTGTTGGCGATCAATGGATGCAGGAAATGATTGATGGTGATAATGATAAAAGAGCTATTTGGGCTAAAGTATTGCAACGTAGAGGAGAAATAGGATACCCTTATATATTATTTAAAGACAATGCAAATAAGGGAACTGTTGATGTATATAAGGATAAAAACAAGAAAATCTATGCAAGTAATTTATGTACAGAAATCATGTTACCATCTGACGAAAGATGGTCTTTTGTATGTTGTTTGTCTTCCATAAACTTATTGCATTATGACGAATGGAAAGATACAGATGCTGTAGAGACACTTACCTTCTTTTTAGATGCTGTTATGGATGAGTTTATTACCAAGTTAGAAGTATATAAAGATTCTTCTGACCGTGATGATCAATTAACATTCACCTTTATGGAAAAAGCATATAATTTTGCAAAAGAAAATAGAGCTTTAGGTTTAGGTGCTTTAGGATGGCATTCATTATTACAATCAAAAATGCTTTCATTTGACAGTGAAGAGGCCTATACATTGAACAATGAAATTTTCAAGACAATTAAAGAAAGGTCTTACAAGGCTTCGGAAGAATTGGCAACCTTATTAGGCGAACCAGAAGTTTTAAAAGGCTATGGTAGACGTAATACAACCTTGAACTCTATTGCCCCAACCACATCTTCTGCGTTTATTTTAGGACAAGTATCACAAGGGATCGAGCCCATTTGGTCAAATAGTTATGTAAAAGATATTGCTAAGATAAAAACAACGATAAAAAACCCGTTTTTAATCCAACTTTTGGAAGAAAAAGGAAAAAATACAGATGAAGTGTGGAAAAGTATTCGTGATTATGATGGTTCAGTACAGCATTTAGATTTTCTTACAGAAAACGAAAGAGATGTATTTAAAACCTACCCAGAAATAGATCAAATGGCTATTATCTATCAAGCAGCAACAAGACAGAATCATATCGATCAAGGACAATCAGTTAATGTAATGGTGCACCCAGATATGCCTATTAAAGATGTAAATAAAATTTACACTACAGCATGGAAATTAGGAATGAAATCGATGTACTATCAACATAGTATGAATGCTGCACAGAAATTTAAGCAAAAGAAAGAGTGCTTGAGTTGTGAAGGATAAGCTTTATCAAACTCCAAAAAACAAATTCCAAATTCCAAACTATTTTTCAATTTGGGATTTGGAATTTTTTAAATTATGGATTTATCACAAGAAATTACACAGATTCTTCTCAATGCAGAGGCAAAAGCCTTAGCAACAGTTTATAACAATGCTATTAATGTTGTACCTGTTTCATCGGTAAAAGTAGTTGACAATAAAATTTGGTTGATTGATTATTTTTTTGATAAAACATTGTATAATATTCAACAAAACCCTAAAGTAGCACTTACCTTTTGGATTGGACTCAGAGGCTATCAAATCAAAGCAAAAACAAACTATTTAACACAAGGAGTTGAATTTGATACAGCAAAAAAATGGATTTCTAGTATTCATCCAAACCGTACTGTAAAAGGCTTACTTATATTAGAAACTACGGCTATTTTTGATATTTCTATACACAATAAACAGATTTAATAATCGTTGTCACATTCTACTATTAAACAACAAACATATAGTTTTTAAATATAAAAAATATGCGTAAAATAGTCTTTATAGGTCTATTATTAGCTATAAAAACAAATTTATATAGTCAGAATAATTTAAATCATAGTCAGGTTTTTTCTGTCAATAAAAAATCAATGAATGGGCAATCAATTTACTCTCAAGAAATAAATGATGCTTTCAATACACATTATGCATATTTTACAGAGCAGATACGTAAGAGGATGACAAAAGACCCTGATGGATGTGGGAGTAATGCGGCTGCTGCAAATGAAGGGGGCTGTAGTGATACCTATGTGCTTTATAATGTTCAGGTCTATATGCAAAATGCCATAATCTATGCAGACGAACAAGCAGATATAGAGATGATTGAAAAGTTATTAAAATTGGTTTTAATTCCATTTGAAGCACAATATATTTCTAAAGATGGTCTATGGTTAAATAATAGAGATGAAGTACCTAACTATCCTAAATATCATGGTGTGGAAATGAAACTCCCTCTTAGTCAATATTTCTCATTATTAACAAGAGTACTAGCTGCTGCACAGAGACATAATGTATCGACCAATATTACTCAGAGAGAGACTAAAATTATGATTGATCATATAGATACATGGATGAATGAAGTTCCAGTTTCATTAACTCCAAGAGATATATCCGATACACATATGCACAATGTAATGTCCGCTTTACAGTTTGCAGACTATGCAAATAAAAGTGGTATTACTATACAGAATTTAGACAACTGGAAAGGCATAGCACAAG
>Ga0256844_10001093_pt1 | contig 10259 bp, 6 predicted proteins | sample MusselsmetaG_FD_189100 | JGI IMG/M metagenome (GOLD analysis project Ga0256844, IMG submission 189100) | Mussel associated microbial communities from hydrothermal vent at the East Pacific Rise, Pacific Ocean - Mussels | ecosystem: Host-associated > Mollusca > Shell > Unclassified ... | reverse complement strand
AGATATTTTTTATCGTAATTCTGGGGGCTCCAGTCCTTCCCTGGCTGGGGAATTGTCAGTGGTTCATCTTCTAAAATACTCAGAAGATTGTATCTTTCTGGTTGACTAAGAGCGCTTAAATAAACAGCAGGTTTTATGACTGAACCCACAGGGCGAGTCATATCGAGTGCACGATTAAAGCCATCTTGGCGGGGGAACCGGTCACCGACTACCGCTAGCACCTCCCCTTGATCAACAGAACTGAGCACCAAAGCGCCCTGCAAACTCTCCTTTTCCAGTTTTCGCTGCTTTTCTATGTTTGTGAGTACCTGCTGTAAGCTTTTTTCAGCCTGTTGCTGGATAACGGGGTCAAAAGTAGTAAAGACGGAGAGCCCTTCACTCTGTAGATCTTCATCTTTGTAATCTCGCTTGAGCTGGCGACGCACAAGTTGAACGAAGGCTGGATAAGGAGTGATGCCGGAAGGGGGGTGTTCTATAACACCAAGGGGACGAGCAAGCATTTCTGTTGTCATTGCTGTGTCCAGTAAACGAGCTGTCCCCATATTTTTTAAGATGAGATCACGTCGTGCTTTTGCTCTGTTCGGGTGTTTTCTGGGGTTGTAGAATGATGCCCCTTTGGCCATGCCGATTAGAAGAGCCATCTGGTCGGGGGATAGTTCATCTATATTTCGTTGGAAATAAAACCTGCTTGCCATGGCAAAACCGTGGATGGCTCTTTTACCATCCTGCCCCAGATATATTTCATTAAGATAACTTTCAAGGATGTCATCTTTCTCATATCTGAATTCAAGCAGTAAAGCCATGAGAGCCTCATTGGCTTTTCTGCGAAGACTTTGCTCGCTGCTTAGAAAGAAATTTTTTACCAGCTGCTGTGTGAGAGTACTACCACCCTGTACAGTTCTTCCAGCTCTTAAATTTGCAAAAAGAGCACGTACTATGGCCAGTGGGTAAATACCCATGTGTTTATAAAAATGTTTATCTTCTGTCAGGAGTAATGATTGGATGAGGAGCTGAGGTACCTCTTCAAGTTGCACTAGCAGACGATCTTCGTTGTCTCCCGGGTAGATAGATGCAATATGTAAGGGTTCCAGTCGGAAAAGAGAGAGTGCCTTCCCGGATTGCTGGTCAGCCAGCGAACTAAGCTTTCCATTTGTAAAATTCAGCTTAATTTGTGTTGCTTCCTGCTTTCCATCAGGGAAATGAACCTCCCGGCTATGGATGGTGATTTGTGTTCCCTGAACCTGATATTCGCCTGGTTTTGCAATGGTTTCTTTTCGAGTGTATCGAAGAAGGTGCAGTTCCTGTTGCAATTGTTCCTGCAGAAGTGTTTTGCCAACATAGAGTTCCAGGGGGCGCCCGTAAATTCTGGCGGGCAGTTCCCACCGCATTCCTTCAAAACTTGCAGTTATTGTTTCGTTGAGTTTGTTTAAGTGCCTCCATGCATTATAAGCCGCGAATAGAAGGACGATTAATAGGAGGAGACGGATGATTTTTTTCATGGAGTAGCACAGTGGAAGATGATAAGTGAAAATCACTTTATCACAGAATTGCTCTAAATTGCAATTGTCTTACTGATTCGGTTTTAGAAAAGCCGTTTTCGAGAGGATATATTAGAAGGTGTAAGCTCAATATATATGGTAAAAAAAAGGGGCAGAATCAGAATCATGATTCCACCCTGGGATGGTTAAATACAAAGTGAAGGGTTATTTCTTTTGGGACTTATTTTTGCTAAATCCGGCAATAGCAATTAAGGCGGAACCAAAAAGGAGCATTGTTGCAGGTTCTGGAGTGGTGGTAGTTGTTCCGCTCATAGCGATTACAAGTAAGCCTGTTAGCAATCCTGCTAATAACGTTATTTTCATTTTCCCTCCTCCGTGTATAAAATATAATATATAAAAGGAGCAGTGTTTTTTTACTCCCTTTCTCATCCTGTATGATTCAAATATATCAGAGAGGTGGAATCTTACATCCGTAATAATACCCATATTTACGAAATACTATAAGATTTTTGAATAATTTGTTTTGAGGAACGATATGGGGGGAAGGCCTAAGGATTGCTAAAAGGTTGAAGCTCCATTGAAGACTATACAGCCACGAACAGAAGCGCTTCTTCTGTTCGCGGCTGTATACTATAAAAAACTATCTGTAGTACAGGTTATGGCTGCCCATGGTCATCAGGCATTTATGCAGATTTCGTCGAAAATCTCTTCGATCCCAGATACCTTGAATATGGCCTCGTTTTAAGGCATTACGGGCAGAGTGATAATCTGGAGCAATATCTATACCGGTGGTCTCCCTGATTACTCGAGGTCCTGCAAAGCCGATACGGCTTGAGCGGATGGCAAATTGGTATGGCGAGCATCCAAGGAAACTTGCAACTGGTCCTGCATAGGAGTTGTTGTCGTACACAACGATATAGAGTCCACCGGCATCAATATATTCACGGACTGCCATGGTGCATTTAGGCATTTGTGTCACCCCGAGAGTACCTTCCTGAATCCTGATGCCACCTGTGGTGTGAACATACGACATCAATGGGCGCTTCTTTCGAGTGGCGAGTTCACAAGCTTGTACAAATTTTTCGCCTTCAGCCGACCCCACCGTACCACTACGGAAATCCTGATAGAGCATGGAAACAACTATTTTGATATCCATCACTTTTCCTGCAAAGGTTAGATTGCCGGAGCCACGTCCGGTTTTCTTTGTGGAGGCTTTGAGGCGTGCATCAAGTCCTGTGTACCCCAGTGGGTTTCTTGAGGTGATGTCCGTTGCAAAAAAGAAGATGGAGTTTGGATCAAATATGTTGTGCAGATACCATTGATATTCCATCGGAAAATGGTGGCCGCAGTTTTCGCAGACACCTCCGAATTCACCATAAAGGTCTGGTATCCAGAGATCTTTACAGCCTTGTTTCTGGCTGTTCGGGCAAGTTACAGTCCGGTCTTCATTGGCCCGTGGGCTTGTGTAAGTGTCGGTTAGTTCCAGAGGATCCTGGAAAGGGGTTATTGTGATTGCTTTATTTTGTGAAATTCGGAGCGGTGGGCGTTTCTTCGCACCATCTTTTGCATAAAATTCTTTCAATGTGGTGAGAGGGCTTGTGAGCCATTTCATCATCACAGAGCCTTCTCCTGACATATCTCTAAATACTTTTTTGAGTTGCCTTTGAGAGTTTTTTACCACATCGTAGCGCAAGTTGTAATAAATCCTCTCACTCTTCTCCTGAAACTGTTTGAAAAATGATTCAGTGGGATCGGGGTGTCCGCCAAATCCAAGCATGGCCATTTCCCGATATTTTTTGGAGCGCAGCTTCAGAAGTCTTCGTTGTTCATCCAGTGTTAAGTCCCATGGAATATCAACAGCCAGATCTTTTCGTTCAGTCTTTTCCTTTCTTCTTTTGTTTTCCCAGTCACGAAATGCTTTGAAGCTTTTGGCGCTCAGAACAACTTTATCAGTGGCTCGAGTAATCTCTGCACGGATCTGCGCAAAAAAAGCAAAGTCATCATGTCTGGCACCTAACTGCGGCTCTTTAACAATGGCATCAATGGTGCCAAGGGTCCGGTTGTCAACAGCCGTGAGTTTAAGACGCTCGGCACATGTTTCAATGAGTTCTTTAGGAACTTTCTCTCCTTCCCGGATTTTCCCTTCAATGGCAGCCGCGCCTTCTGGTGAAATAACTGAATAGTACCCGTGGGAACACATGAGGCGAAAATCGGATAGGCCGATGGCCTCTGCCCCTCCTGAACCGCCCTCTGAAATAAGAGAAACCATGGGAACACGCAGTTTGGTCATGGCATAGATGTTTCTTGCAATTTGCTGGGCAGCTCCCGGATATTCTTCCACGGGAAAGGAACCGGGGGTGAAGACATAAAAATGAATGGGAATACCCTCTGTTTCGGCAACCTTCATGTACCGAAGAGCTTTCTCATTTCCTTCAGGTTTACACGATCCACCATTCCGGAATTCTTCTCCGTGTCCGGTTTCCTGACCAATAACCATAACTGTAGCGGTATAGGGCTTATTCTTGATCCTTCTGACTATGGTTGCTTTAGCGCAAACCATGGCCGGATCAATATTCGCCTCATCCTGGCCACCAAGCTCTGTGTAATCTTCGTAAACATTTTCAAGGATATCTTTTAAGCTGAAACGCTCAACGGTTCGAACTATCCGAACGCGTTCCATGGGGGTGAGTTGTTCTTCGGCTCGTTCTTCAAGGAAACTGATTGATTCATCAAGTTTTCGGATCTCGGCTTGGAACTGTTCCTCGTGATATTCGTAAGGATTTTGTTTGAGCTCTGTACAGGTTTTCTGGAATCCAAAGAGATTTCCCCAGTTAGTGAAATCTTTAATCTGTATCAGGTAATTGATACGCTCTTCAATTTTTTGGAGAGCTTTCAGTAGTTCGTTCATATGTAATTGTTCCGGTGTTTATTAGAAGGTCAATAACCGGTTCAGGTTAGTTTTTAAATAGTCAAGATTTGTGATAATTGCACCACCATGGGAATCTTTTCCCTTGATTGTTACTTCATCAATATATTGTGCAGCACGTTCTTTTGCTTCGGTCATGTTTCTCCCCCAAACGAGTGCGAGGGCAAGATTAGGGTCGTATTCACTGGGAATTGTATAGGGACGATCAAAGGGTACGTGGGTGTATACAACCGACCAGTCATGCTTTGGAAATGTAAACTCGGTGATGGTTCCGATCCATGGCGCAAAGCCACGCCTTGTGTCTTCTGCTACGATACGCAGTTCAATTGAGGCACCGCGAAATTCAATGCTGTTTTGCTTGTAGCCAATTCTTTCACCGAGTGCCAGCCTGATCTGTTCGCGGATAAGATTCGGGTGTTTGTTGTCCTGATAGCTGATTCGGGCAGAGACATCATTCTCCACCTGAATTCTGGTATTAACTTCAAGCAGATAAGGCTGACCGGAACGAGAGATGATCCATTCCCAGGTTCCAACATTGTCATAGCGGACATGGGCGGCCAGTTTCAGAGAATATTCAACGATCATGTCGAGTACTTTTTTCTCGTCAAACGCATAATCAAAACAGGATGAATGAAAACCGGGTGCTGCCTCCACCCGTTTCTGGCGACCTGTTGACTGAATGGTACAATTTCTGGAACTAAAATGAATCCGTTCGCCATGTCTGGAACAAAGAAGTTGAACTTCCAGGTGGTTGTAGTCGGTGAGACACTGTTCAATGAGGACACCGCCATCTCCAAACTGACGTTTGGCGTAGCTTTGTACCTGCCGGTATGTACGTCGGAATTCGGCAATCTCAGTTACTTCTTCAATTCCCATGCCGCCGCCACCTGCTGCGGCTTTGACGAGGATTGACGGACGCTCAATATTCTCGATCCTCTGGCTTTCCAGCAGGTGCAAGGCAATTTCTTCAGCTTCCATTTCATTATAAATGGGGCTGTCGGTTCCGGGTATGGTTGGAATGTTCAGTTCATTCGCGACCTTTTTGGTGTTGATTTTGTCACCAAGATTCTTGATAACTTCCCAATTTGGACCAATGAAAATGAGTGAATGATCACGAATTGTCGCACGCCGTGCAAAACGGAAATCCTCTGAGAAGAAACCATATCCAGGGTGGATTGCAGTGCAGCGGGTATGAGTGGCTACTGCAAAGAGATCGTTAGGCTCAGTATAGCTGTCTATACGCCAGGCGTTCTGCTTCGGGCCACTGGTAATGTTTCGATGAACGTGTTCTGAATCTTTATCTGCATCAGTGTAGACAACCACATAGTCAAGATCTAAATCCTTACAGGCTTCCATTATACGGATGGCGATTTCGCCCCTGTTTGCAATAAGAACCTTTCCTTCCAATTTAATCCTCTTATCATGAGACAGATGCAGAAAAAGAGACTTCTTTAAGCTGCATCTTAATGCTATTGTTGAGATATTTTATAAGGTCACAAAATTCGTTGAAACGACCTTTTTTAGGTAACAGTATTGAAATATGCCTACTATAGTCATACGATACTAATTAGAAAAGAGAAAATGTTTTAATATGACACAGATTTTTCTAAAATGGTAATATAGTCGTAATAAAAGAGTATGAGAAATGATCCTCCATCAAAAACAAATATGACAAAAGAAAAGACAGTTACATTAACAAATCAAGTAGAAAAGAAAAATTTTTTATCCCGATTGGCATCGCTGTTGAGTTTTGGACGCTCTCCTGGAACCACAGAAGATTTGGAGCAGGAAATTCAGGATCTCCTTGAAGATGGTGAAGAACAGGGGCTGATTTCTTCACTTGAAGAGCGGATGATTAATTCAATCTTTGATTTTCATGATACTTTGGTGGGAGAGGTTATGACCCCATCCACTGAAATAGTGAGTGCCGATGTTACCATTGAAATGTCAGAACTTGTTGATATGGTGATTGAAAAAGGGTTCACCCGGATCCCCATTTATGAGGAAAACACTGATAATATTGTGGGAGTAGTTCATGCAAAAGATCTGTTACAGATGTGTGCAAGAGGAAAAGAGGCCAAGGGTTTAACGGATTTTCTTAATCCTCCCTGGGTGATTTCCGAGGACAAACCCATCGTCGATCTCTTGCGGGAATTTCAAAAGCACAAAATACACGTGGCAGTGGTTGCGGATGAATTTGGAACAGTGCGCGGACTGGTTACACTGGAAGACATTCTGGAAGAGATCGTAGGCGAAATTGACGATGAGTATGACGTGGACAGGAGTCTCATGAAGGAGATTGATGAGGACAGTGTTCAGGTAAAGGCTCAGGCTGATATTGAAGTAATTGAAGACCGCTTTGGGGTGAAGATGGTTGAGGGAAGTTACGAATCCATTGGCGGATTTGTTATTTTTAAACTCGGTCGTCTGGCAAAAGTTGGTGATAGTGTTGATGCAGAAGGGCTTCGTTTTTCTGTGCTCGCTGCTTCAAAACGTCAGATTGATCTGTTGCGGGTGTCCCGTTTACCTGTCTCTTCACTAAAAGGCACGGAATGAAAGATTTTTCCACCCGCACTTTGTTGCTGGTGAGCAGTGTTTCTATTCCATTACTCTGGCTGGCTCTCCCTGGTGGTGGCGAATTTTGGCCGCTGCTTGTTGTTGCCTGTGTTCCTTTTTTGCTTAGTGCCAGCAAAGGGAGCATGAAACAGGCGGCCCTTTGCGGCTTGCTAGTGGGTACAGGTCATTTTCTGGTTCAGCTTTACTGGATTGTTTTTGTTCTTGGCGAGTATGGCGGTTTGCCTCTGTTTGCCTCTGTTCCGGCTTTAGTTTTGCTTAGCCTGTATATGGCCGGCTACTTACTTGTTTTTGGGCTGCTTGCTCGTCGTTTTGTACACTCTTTTTCGCCATTTCTTTGTTTGTGGATTATTCCATGCGCCTGGGTGGGGCTTGACTGGCTGCGCTCTTTTCTCTTTAGTGGTTTTCCGTGGATGGATCTTGGCTACGGATTTGCAAACATACCTTTTTTGTTTCAATCGGCTGATATCTGGGGACATTACGGACTGACCTTTCTTATTTTACAGATCAACACCTTTTTCACTCTCCTTATTATAAATAACAATGGTAAAAAGGCAGTGGCTCAACTGGCAGTGGTTGTGGGGCTGGTGCTTCTTGTGATATCTTCTTATTCGAACTTGCGCTGGCAGCAGGTAGAAGACACTTCCCAGCATGCAGAAAGCATTGCCGTTGGGGTTGTTCAGGGAAATGTTGATCAGGGACAGAAATGGAACCCGGAGCGTCAGGAAAGTACTGTTAATGATTATGTCTTTCAGAGCAGAAAGCTGATGCGGAACAAACTCCAGCCTGAGCTCCTGGTCTGGCCTGAGACATCATTGCCATTTTATCCTGTAAATCATCCGCTTCTCTTCCCTATTATTAGTTTATTAAATGAAGAAAAGGTCATGCTGTTAACAGGGGCACCCTGGTTTGAGAGAGGAAACCCGCTGTCTGAAGAAATTCAGTTTTACAACTCAAGCCTTCTTTTTAACGAGAGGGGAGATATTATTGCACGCACTTCCAAGAGCCATCTTGTTCCCTTTGGAGAGTATGTTCCTTTAAAACGTTTTTTACCTTTTATTGCACCGCTGGTTCAGTCTGTGGGGAATTTCAGCCGGGGAGAAGTTAAAGATCCCCTTGCTTGTAAGAAAGCACGAATTGGAGTATTAATCTGCTTCGAATCCATCTTTGGTGAAATATCCAGAAAATGGGTGGATGCGGGAGCAAATCTGCTGGTGAATATGACCAACGATGCCTGGTATGGAAAATCAAGCGCTCCGCATCAGACGTTAGCTATGACCAGATTACGAGCCGTGGAAACGAGGCGTTCCATTGTGCGCTCTGCAAATACCGGGTTTTCCGGTTTTATTGATCCCCTGGGGCGTGTAGAGCAGGTTTCCCCCCTGTTTGTTTCCTGGGAGGCAACAAGGCAGGTGCCGATCATGGAAGAGAGAACAGTATTTGTGCAGGGCGGGTATCTTTTTGCACCTTTATGTTTCATGCTTACATTCCTGTCTGGAATAATTACTGTCAGAAAACAGAGACGAATTTAATATTAAGAAAAGTTGGAGTGGTACTATGTCAACAGAAACTGGAGCTGCAGTCTCGAAACAGAAACTGCAGGATCTGAAAGGTCGAATGCTGGCCTTGAAGGAGCATCTTTGACTTAGATCGCCGAAAAGACGATCTGGAAAATCTGGAGCAGCAGACGCTAATGCCCGGATTTTGGGATGATGCAGAGACTGCTAAGAGAGTTCAGAAGGAGCTTGGTCGCCTGCAGGATGTTATTAAGGGCTGGGAGAATGGCTGGGATGAGATGGATGAAGCCGATCTTTTACTCGAAATGGCAGCCGAAGAAAAAGACAGTGATACAGAGAATGAAGTGGCTGCATTGTTGCCTGACATGGAAGCAGCTCTTGAAATAGCAGAGCTCGAGTGCATGTTTTCAGGTGAGCATGATGCCTCAAATGTGATAATATCCATCCATGCAGGAGCTGGTGGTACCGAAGCTCAAGACTGGGTAGGCATTTTATTGCGGATGTATCTGCGCTGGGCAGAAGCAAAAGGTTTTAAAGCTGCCATTCTGGATATTCTTGCCGGTGATGAAGCTGGCACCAAAAGTGTAACCATTATAATAAAGGGACGCTATGCCTATGGTTATATGCGTTCCGAGCTAGGTATCCATCGCCTTGTTCGGATCTCTCCCTTTGATGCAAGCGGCAGGCGTCATACCTCTTTTGCATCAGTCATGGTGATGCCTGAGCTTGATGATAGTATAGATATTGAAATTGATGACAAAGATCTTCGGATCGATACCTATCGTGCCAGTGGTTCGGGCGGACAGCACGTCAATAAAACCGACTCAGCCATTCGCATAACTCATATTCCAAGTGGAGTAGTGGTTCAGTGCCAGAACGAACGTTCTCAGCACAGAAATAAGGATATGGCCATGAAAATGCTGGTATCCCGCCTCTACGAACTTGAACAGGAAAAACAGGCAGCACAACAGGAAGGCTTGCATGGAGATAAAAAAGAGATCTCCTGGGGCAGTCAGATTCGTTCTTATGTTTTGCAGCCCTACCGTCTGATTAAGGATCACCGGACTGAAGTCGAGGTGGGGAATGTAGATGCTGTACTTGATGGTGCTCTGGACCCATTTATAAAAGCATATCTGTTATGGGCTAAGTAAAAAGGAGTATTCCTTGTCAACCTGTGCCAAATGCGGTGCCTGTGCCACTGTTTGTCCCGTTTTTAAAATAAGCGGCAGAGAATCACATACCGCAAGGGGCAAACTGCATTTGCTAGATGCCCTTGGACTTAAAGATAGCAGTTCTAATTTTATAGATATCTTTTCTGCCTGCCTGCTGTGCGGGGCGTGCAGTGATGTCTGCTCGAGGCAGATAGATATCAGCAAAGAATTAGTTGCTGCAAGGAGTGCTTTCTCATCCCTCGCCGGCCCCCATGCCTACGAAAAGTATCTGGCCCGCAAACTCTTGGATTCACCTAAACGTCTAGCGGGGCTTCGAGTTCTGGCGAAAACCTGTGGAAAGGTGATGGGGGACAAATTACCATCAGGATCAGGACTCAGGTTGCGTCTGGCCCTGTTTCGTGAAGACGCTTTTTCTGTTGCTCGTGACACGCCCCATCTTGAAACGACTCTCCATGGAACGCCTTTAACCTGGTTTCCCGGTTGTTCTACTCGTTATCTTTTTCCTGATATTCACTCTTCCTGCATATCACTTTTAGCTGATTCTTCTTTTTCACTGCAGTATCCGGATTCT
>Ga0256844_10001092_pt1 | contig 10269 bp, 7 predicted proteins | sample MusselsmetaG_FD_189100 | JGI IMG/M metagenome (GOLD analysis project Ga0256844, IMG submission 189100) | Mussel associated microbial communities from hydrothermal vent at the East Pacific Rise, Pacific Ocean - Mussels | ecosystem: Host-associated > Mollusca > Shell > Unclassified ... | reverse complement strand
TAACATTTTTTAATTAAAATTAGGATTATTATTTCCATGCTATATATATGTATAGTAAAATTAGTAAATTTGCCTCATCAAATTAATCAAAAGAAACAGGAATATTTATTTAAAAAATTATTATGAAAAAAAACTTACTTTTAATTATTGCCATGGTAATCAGTGGTGTTACAATGGCTCAGTCTTTATTTTTCTCTGAATATGTTGAAGGTTCAGGAAATAACCGTGCATTAGAAATTTACAATCCTACATCGTCTGATGTTGTTTTACAAAGTGCAGGATATCGTATTTGTCGTTATTCTAACGGCGGAACGACACCTTATACAGTTGTTATTACCGGTACTGTACCTACTATGGGTACTTGGGTAGCTGTTTCGGATAAACGCGACCCTGCAGGAACAGGTTATGATACTATGGTTGATCCTCTTCTTCAAGCGAAAGCTGATACTTTTCTTTGCCCAACCTATAATGCGAACAAAACATTCTATTTTAATGGCGATGATGCTATGACATTAGAATTGCCAAATGGTGTATATGTTGATATGATTGGTGAAATAGGTGTAGATCCAGGAAAAGCTTGGACTATGGATGCTAACGCTGGCTATACTGATGCTCTTGGTGCAGCATGGTGGACTAAAGATCACACCTTGATTCGTAAGGCTTCTGTTACAGCAGGTGTTACAGTAATCCCTTCTCCTTTTATTGTGGGTAATGAGTGGGATTCACTTCCAAAAAATACATTTAATTATTTAGGTTCTCACCCAAATCCATTAGGAATACAAAATGTGAAGAAAGTGAATAATGCGTTCTTTTATCCAAATCCAACAGCTAATGGTTGGTTTATGGTAAAAGGTACTGAAGTAATTGAATCCGTAAATATTATGAATGTTATCGGACAATCAGTTGCATTTATTCAAAATCCTGCAAAACGTGGTGATATGCGTATTAGCACTCAGGAATTGACTAAAGGAATTTATATGATTCAGATTAATTTTGCAGATAACTCTTCTTTAGTTAAGAAAATTATTATCGAATAATCTAAATCAACATTAAAAAAAAACCTCCTTAAATATATATAAGGAGGTTTTTTTTGCTGAATGATTATTAATGGCATGTGTTCTTATTTAAGCTTTTTATTATGATTAGAAACTTTACTTTTTTATTGATTTTTCTGTTATCTGCTGCTTTTGTTAATGCGCAAAGTGGTAAATTAACAGGCGTAGTAACCGATAAAATTAGCGGCGAAACATTAATTGGTGTTAATATTATGTATGCTCCAGGAAAAGGAGTGGTAACAGATTTAAATGGAAAATTTGCCATAAGTCTTCCTTATGGGACATACGATTTGAAGTTTTCCTATGTTGGCTATAATCCTAACAACAAAAAGGTTGTGGTTGATAAAGCTAATGTTAGCATTAAAATATTTTTGGAAACAGAAACCCTTGATGCAGTGGAAATAGTGGCTGATGTTGCGAAAGCTCGTGAAACGCCAGTGGCATTTTCAACTATTAAACCCAAACAATTGGAAGAGGAGTTGGCCTCGCAGGATCTTCCTATGATATTAAATTCAACTCCAGGAGTATATGCCACACAACAAGGTGGTGGTGATGGTGATGCTCGAATTAATATTCGAGGTTTTAACCAACGCAATATTGCTGTAATGTTGGACGGTGTGCCCGTGAACGACATGGAAAATGGTTGGGTGTATTGGTCAAACTGGTTTGGCTTAGATGTAGTAACTCGTTCTATTCAGGTACAACGTGGACTTGGCGCCTCGAAACTAGCATTGCCTTCAGTAGGTGGTACTATGAATATTATTACCAAAGGTATTGATGCCAAAAGAAATATACGATTAAAACAAGAAGCTGGTAGTGATGGTTTTCTTAGAACATCACTTGGAATTACTACGGGCCAAATGAAAAATGGCTGGGGTGTTACTTTTGCCGGGTCGTACAAACAAGGGAATGGTTGGGTAGATCAAACATGGACAAAAGGTTGGTTCTATTATTTGCGTGTGGATAAAAAGCTTGGAAATCACTTGATTAGCTTTTCTACTATGGGTGCACCTCAAGAACATGGACAACGCTCGTACAAAAAACCGATGTATTCTTATGATACAGATTATGCCAAGGAACAAGGAATTGAACCAAAAGATTATATTCAGGGACTTCCTACCAATTTAGGTTTGCGATATAATGCACATTGGGGCTATTTAACGCGTACTGCTGATGGACAAACAAGTCCAACAAAGCTGAACGAAAAGAAGAATTACTATTATAAACCCATGTACACTTTACGTGATTTTTGGAATATTAATGATAAAACCTATATGTCAACCATAGTTTATTTATCTATGGGAGACGGTGGAGGAACGGGACTAACACATGTTCCAAATCCATTGCCCGATGGTACCGCCGACTTGCAAACAGTATATGATGGTAATAGAAAAGGAGTGGCATTGGGAAAAGCAACCAATGATATTTTGCGCGCATCTATGAATAATCACTTTTGGATAGGCTTCTTAAATACAACAGATTATAAAATATCGAAAAATTGGAATTTTAGTGGTGGTGTAGATTTACGTTACTATAGAGGAGAGCATTATCGTAAAACCTATGATATGTTAGGTGCTGAAAGATATAATGATCGTAATAGTTTAGCATTAAATGATAAAACAAATCCAAATTATTATAAAGGAAAAGATGAAATTATCCTGTATCATAATGATGGTTTAGTAAGTTGGGGTGGTCTTTTTGGGCAGCTAAAGTATAAATCTGGAAGCTGGAGTGCATTCGTGAATCTTACGACAGCTATTACTGGGTATAAACGAATTGATTATTTCAAGAACAAAGATTTAGTGATTGATGGCCAGGTGTATGACCAAGCTGTAGGATATAATAAATTAAGATATGATTTGCCTACAAAGCAATTTGTGTATTTACCCGATACTTTTATGGTAAATGGAAAAGCATATACCATTAATTCGTCAGAGGCTAGAACTGCTCAAACTGGTTGGACTTGGCTTCCGGGCTATACTCTTAAAGGGGGTGTAAACTGGAACTTTAGTGAAACACAAAATGTATTTGTAAACGTTGGTGTGCTTAATAAAGCTCCTCGTTTTCAGAATGTATATGATAATAACAACCGAAAGTATAAGGATATTAAGAATGAGAATATATATGCTTTTGAATTGGGGTACAGCTATTATAATAAAAAGTTTACGTTTAACTTGAATACTTACATTACCAAATGGAATAATAAACCCGCTGATCGTCCATTCTCATATAAGGATCCTAATACAGATGTTGCCTATAGTGTAAATATCAATGGAATGGATGCCTTGCATATGGGAATTGAAGGACAGCTTGGTTGGAAAATCACCAAAGGCTTACTTTCAGAAACAGTAGTTTCTTTGGGTGATTGGAAATGGCTATCTTCAGATTCGGCTATTGTAACAGATGAGAATACAGGCAATGTCGTAGGAAGTATTTTCTTTGATGCAAGGGGTGTATATGTGGGAGATGCTGCACAAACACAGTTGCGCGAAAGCCTTCGCTGGCAACTTCCTTGGGAAGCAGTAAAGGGTGTTTATGTAAAAGGTGCAATTACTTATTTTGGAAAAAACTATTCGCAGTTTGACCCAATGACCTTGGATCCAAAAAAATATCCAGGCTCATTTGATGATAAAGGTAAGCCAAAACAAAGTTGGAGATTACCCAATTATTATACGGTAGATGCTTTTTTAGGTTATCAGTTTAAGATAAAGAAAACAAGAATAAATTTATCATTTGTAGTGCTTAATGTTTTAGATGCTGAGTATATCTCAGATGCGCAAAATAATGATCAATATTCAGGGCAATCATTTAATACTTCTGATGCACGCTCTGCATCAGTATTCTTTGGTATGGGGCGTCGCTTTATGACCTCTTTATCTTTGAGTTTTTAATGAATTATCAATAAATTAAGATTTAGATAATGAAAACGAATATTTTTACTTTTCTCCTAATGGTTATTGCATTGGGAATGAATGCACAAACGATTTCAATTGATTCAGCTCGTACTTTAGGAGTGGGAGCTACCGTAACGGTAAAAGGAATTGTTATCAATGGGTCGGAATTAGGCGGAATCCGCTATTTTCAAGACACCACTGCTGGAATTGCAGCCTATAGTTCATTAATGAGTGCTGTTACTACAGGTGATTCTATCCTTATTACGGGTACGATTAAGGATTATAACGAATTATTGGAAATGGATCCCGTAACGAGCTTTACCGTTTTGAGTTCGGGAAATGCGTTGCCAAGTCCAGTTGTAGTTACGCCTACACAAATTGATGAAACCGTAGAAGCCGAGTTGATAAAGGTGAATAGTGCTACATTCACTACTTCACCTGGTGGAACATTTGCTAGCAATACAAGCTATAATTTTATGGCTAATGGACAAACTTCGAAGATTTATATTCGAAGCAATCACCCATTAATTGGTCATACAGTTCCTTCGGGCCCTGTAGATTTAATTGGTATTGGAACACAGCATTCTTACTCGGGTCCAAATACAGGCTATCAAATGCTTTTAAGAGATTCGAATGATATTATAATGACGAGTTCGATATGGATAACAAGCCCATTGGTTCAGTATGATGCAACTCATACTGATGAAGTTTATTTCACTTGGTCGACAAATATTGTTGGAACTACGGAAGCTTATTGGGGAACAACACCTAGTACGCCAAATCATTTACCAGATCCTTTTGGAGGAGGGTCTAATGTAACAGTTCATAACTTTTACTTGCCTAATAGAACGGCTTCTGAAGTAGTGTATATGAAAGCCTTTTCTGTTGCTGGTAATGATACTGCTTTTTCTCCTGTTCGTGCTTTTATTACAAGTTCAAACTCTAGTGGAACTATTGTTAGTTACTTCAATCATGAAGTTGATCTATCAGTAAAAACACATAAAGCAGCTATTAACGTAGGTACTGCTCTTGATGATACCTTGATTAACTATATTAATCGTGCACAATCAACCATCGATTTTACGATGTATAATTTTGTGGAAACTAATATGTCGAGTATATCATCTGCCCTTAATGCTGCGGATACTCGTGGTGTTGTTGTTCGTGTAATCTTTGATGGTTCAGCCAATAATACTGGAATCCAAAGCCTGAATGCTTCCATCAAGAAAATTGCTAGTAAGCAAGGTTCGGAGTACGGAATTATGCATAATAAGTTTATTATTTTCGATGCCAATGATGATAATAATTCTTACGTTTGGACGGGTTCAACAAACCTAACAAAAGGTCAGATAAATTTAGATCCTAATAGTGTAATTATTATTCAGGATAAAAGTTTAGCAATAAGCTATACTTTGGAGTTTGACGAGATGTATGGTTCAACAGGGCCTACACCTTCTTTGACAGCATCTAAATTTGGCCCTCATAAAATGGATAATACACCGCATTTATTCGAAATAGGTGGTAGAAAAATAGAGTGCTACTTTAGTCCTTCAGATGGAACAAATAGCTATATCCTTGCTACTATTGATAGTGCTGAAACCAATATGAGTATTGGAACCATGCTTATCACACGTTCAGATTTAGCCTATGCTATTCAAGATGCGGTTGATAATCGTAATGTTGCTACAAAAATATTGGTAAATAGTGAAGGGCAATGCTCTCAAACAGTGTGGGCATTATTGAAAACGCTATTAGCAAATGATTTGGTTGAGGATAACAAAATGCCAGGTATTATGCACCATAAATTTATGATTGCTGACGAAGGCACAAGCTCTGACCCTACATTATTAGTGGGTAGTCATAACTGGAGTAATTCGGCCAATAATAAAAACGATGAAAACACATTAATTATTCATGACGATACTATTGCCAATGTATATCTTCAGGCATTTACAAAGCGCTTTGATGAAAACTTTGTAGGCATTGATGTGAATAATTTTGCTTCTAAAGTTCGTATTTATCCAAATCCATCCCATGGGCAATTCTCTGTTGAGATAGAAACGGAAAACAATATGACTGCAGATTTTATTATTTATGACCTTACAGGTCGTGTAATTGCATCGCAACAAAATGTATTACATACAGGAGCAAATACGGTTTCTATTAGTTTGAACTCGATTGCAGCAGGTACCTATGTATTGCAAATGCGTAATGGTAGCAAACAACATGTTTCTACATTTATTGTGAAATAATACAAATCAAATACCTATTTGTATTTATCAAAAGCCACAGGATATTTTCCTGTGGCTTTTGTGCTTTTAACCGTTTATTTTTTTAGTATCTTGCAGCCTCAAAATTTTAGACACACAAATGGAGTTTACAGCAAAGCAAATCGCATCATGGATTAAAGGCGAAATTGTCGGGGATCCAGAGACAAAAGTATTAACACTTAGTAAGATAGAAGAAGGCGAGGAGGGTAGTTTATCCTTTCTTTCCAATCCTATTTACAACCATTATTTATACACTACTGATGCTTCGGTAGTGATCGTGAACTCAACATTTGTACCTGAGAAAGCGGTAAAATCAGTTTTAATAAAGGTTGAGGATTCCTATGCTGCTTTTGCGCAGCTATTAAATGCCTACAGTGAAGCGCGTGAGATGAAACGAACTGGAATTTCAGTTCAAGCATTTATTCATGAGACAGCTGTTGTTGGTGAAAATGCCTATATCGGGGAGTTTGCTTATATCGGGCCAGATGCAGTTATTGGCGACGATTGTAAAATATTTCCTCAAGCTTATATCGGGGATAATGTAAAATTAGGCGATAATTGCCGGGTTTATCCTGGTGCAAAAGTGATGTTTGACTGTGTGTTAGGAGATGACTGTACTTTACACGCAGGTACCGTTATTGGTGCCGATGGATTTGGCTTTGCTCCGCAATCGGGTGATGATTATCAAAAAATTGCACAGATTGGAAATGTGATTCTCGAAGATCGTGTTGAGATAGGTGCTAATGCAACTATTGATCGAGCTACTATGGGCTCAACGATTATTCGTAGAGGAGTAAAGATTGATAATTTAGTACAAATTGCACATAATGTGGAAGTAGGAGAAAATACAGTGATAGCCGCCCAAACTGGAATATCGGGTTCTACCAAGATTGGAAAGAATTGTATGTTTGGTGGCCAAGTGGGTATTGCAGGTCATTTAGATATTGCTGATGGTGTGAAACTAGCAGCCACATCGGGAGTAGCAGCTAGTATTCCTAAGAAAAACGATGTGCAAATGGGTGCTCCATCATTTTCTCATAAATCATTCCTCCAATCGTATGTGTATTTTAGAAAGTTACCCAAATTATCTGAAAAAATAAGTAATCTTGAAAAACAACTTAAAGAGTTGAAAGAGAAATAAATAGATACAAGAAATAGGATGTAATTGAAAAGCCGTATTATTTATATTTTGAATAATACGGCTTTTTTTTGCTTAGCCTTAAATACTTTTTAACGATAAATTCTGTTGTATTTTAAGCTAATTCAAATCAAACCGAAATAAATTGTTATTTTTGTCAATTATCTAATATCGATTTGTCATCGATGTACACACAATAAATTAATTCGACACAAAAGTTTATGAGTGAAAAGCAAGTAACACTAAAGAAAGAAATAAGTATCTCAGGTATCGGTTTGCACACGGGTGTAAATGTTACCTTAAATTTCAAACCCGCCCCAGTAAATACAGGGTTTGTATTCAAACGAGTAGATTTAGAAGGCCAGCCCGAAGTTCCCGCATTAGTGGATTTTGTGGTGGATACCTCACGTGGAACCACACTGGAGCGAAAAGGTGCTCGTGTAACTACAATTGAACATGTATTAGCTGCTTTGGTCGGTTTAGATGTGGACAATGTTGTTATTGAGATGGACCACGACGAAGCTCCTATTTTGGATGGAAGTAGTATTCAATATGTGGAAAAACTTCGTGAAGCAGGTTTTGAAGAGCAGGCTGAAGATCGCGTGTATTTTGAGTTAGAGGAAGTAATTAGTTACAACGACGATAAGCGGAGTACTGAGATGACGATTATTCCTGATAACGACCGCCGTTTTTCAGTGATGATTGATTATAATACGAAAGTGTTAGGCACGCAAAATGCCGAGCTTAATCATATTAGTGATTTTGCAAAGGAGATAGCTCCTTGTCGTACTTTTGTTTTCCTTCATGAGTTAGAGTTCCTTTTGGACAATAATCTTATTAAAGGTGGTGATTTGAGTAATGCCATTGTTTTTGTAAATAAGGAAATCTCCAAAATAGAGTTGGAGCGTTTAGCAAAATTATTCAAAAAGCCCTCCGTAAAGGTGGCAAAACAAGGGATACTAAATAATCTAGAATTATCATTTGATAATGAAGCTGCACGCCATAAGTTACTTGATGTAGTGGGCGATTTGGCTTTGATAGGTCATAAAGTGAAAGGACGAGTTATCGCAGTTCGTCCGGGCCATCCAACAAATGTTGAGTTTGCAAGAAAAATTAGAGCCTATATCAAGAAGAAATCTTCTGGAGCACCTAAATACGACCCCAATAAAGCACCGTTATATGATATCAATGATATCAAAAAGCTGTTGCCTCATCGTCCACCATTTTTACTTGTGGATAAAATTTTAGAGATGACAGATTCGCATGTTATTGGTTTGAAGAGTGTGAGTATGAACGAGCCCTTCTTTGTTGGCCACTTTCCTGACGAGCCTGTAATGCCTGCTGTATTGCAAATTGAGGCAATGGCACAAACAGGGGGGATATTAGTACTTAGTCAAGTTCCAGATCCAGAAAATTATGTAACCTATTTTATGAAGATTGACAATGTTCGTTTACGTAATAAGGTTGTGCCTGGTGATACCATTATTTTTGAATTAGATTTACTTTCACCAATTCGACGTGGATTATGTCATATGGGCGGAAAAGCCTGGGTTGGAGATAAAGTAGTAATGGAGGCTGATATGCTTGCTCAAATTGTAAAGAAAAAATAGAATAATAAGTCGGGACATGCTTTGCATAAGCTCCAACGACCTAATACATAAGAAAAAACTTAGACACATGAATCAACCGTTAGCATTTGTACACCCACAAGCCAAAATTGCTCCTACTGTAGTAATTGAACCTTTTGTAACCATTCATAAAAATGTTGAAATTGGAGAAGGAACCTGGATAGGATCCAATGTTACTATTATGGAAGGCGCTCGAATTGGAAAGAATAATAAAATTTTTCCAGGAGCTGTAATCTCGGCTATACCTCAAGATTTGAAATTTGGAGGTGAAGAATCCATTGTTCGAATAGGAGATAATAATATTATTCGCGAATTTGTTACCATCAATCGGGGTACCATTGCCAATATGGAAACAGTAGTTGGAAATAATAATCTATTGATGGCTTATGTGCATGTGGCCCACGATTGTATTATCGGAAACAACTGTATCTTGGCTAATGTTTCTACCTTAGCAGGACATATTACGGTGGACGATTATGCCATTATTGGTGGAATGGTGGCTGTGCATCAATTTGTAAATATTGGTTCGCACTCCATGATTTCGGGTGGCTCATTGGTTCGTAAAGACGTGCCTCCATACGTAAAAGCAGCTCGTGAACCACTATCTTATGTGGGTATTAACTCCATTGGACTTCGTCGTAGAGGTTTTACTTCTGAAAAGATTAATGAAGTGCAGAATATCTATCGTATTTTATTCCAGCAAAAGAATAATGTTTCGCAGGCCGTTAATATTATCGAAGCGGAAATGCCAGCATCTAAAGAGCGTGATGAGATTATATCATTTATCACAAACTCCAAGCGAGGGGTTATGCGTGGATATATGAAACAATAAAACGAGAGCCCTTTCATTAGGGCTTTTTTTATAATTAAGATTTTTTGATGAACCAGATTGTTTTAGAAAATATAGCCAAACGTTTTGCTCGGGAATGGATATTTCGTGATGTGAATATCGAGTTACTTCAAAACAACTCTTATGTAATATTAGGTTCAAATGGGTCAGGGAAATCTACACTTTTGCAAGTTATTTCGTCCTTTCTTACGCCCACAAAAGGTAGTATTAAATACTTTGCAGATGGGAAAGAAGTTCTTATTGAACAAATGTATAAACATCATAGTATTGCAAGCCCTTATATGGAATTGCCTGAGGAGTTTACGCTGCTCGAAGTCATTTCTTTTCATCGTAAACTGAAGCCCTTTTATCACGATTTTTCGAATGATGAGGTATGTGAATTAATGGGTTTAGATCATGCGAAAAATAAGATTATTGGTAATTATTCATCAGGA
>Ga0256844_10001091_pt1 | contig 10273 bp, 16 predicted proteins | sample MusselsmetaG_FD_189100 | JGI IMG/M metagenome (GOLD analysis project Ga0256844, IMG submission 189100) | Mussel associated microbial communities from hydrothermal vent at the East Pacific Rise, Pacific Ocean - Mussels | ecosystem: Host-associated > Mollusca > Shell > Unclassified ... | reverse complement strand
GACGCTGTGGTGGGGCTTAGAGTAATCTTAAACCAATTTAATTTATTTGAGTTTACTTATGATAATCAATCATAGTGAGAGTTGAATTTAGTGTGCCAATTGGCACGGTGAGATGTGAGGTAGTTGAGCGTAACGCTTTTGCCTTTTAGGGGCAACGCTACACCGTAAGTTTTAAAGGCTTTGTGCGAACACCTACACCCTTTAGGAACTCTTTTGTAGAAGATAGTGCCTTAAACATTATCTCTTCACCACCTTTGTCGGGGTGATGCGTCTTTGATAGTTCTTTGAAGCGTCTGTTTACCTCTAGGGCTGTGTAACACTGGGGGTAATGTTTATCTGCAAACAGAGTTGTGTCAAAGTCATTAAAGAAACTGTTAGGGTTAGGCTTCCAAGTGGCGATGGACGCTAGTATAGAAACTCTTCTATCCTCATCACTCTCTAAAACTATCTTTTTAGTTTCTGCAACGGATAACACCTTTTTATTTTCAAGGGTTGCAAGGGTAATCACTTTACATTTATCTGCATACTCTAGATATAAATGCTCTTCTCCTCTAGGTATGAATATAAAATCAAACGATATATAGTCACGTCCGATAGTATACTTTTCAAAAAAGTCATATGGGACATCTCCATAAAAATCATCTTTGGGCAAAACATTAACTCTGTGATGAATAACATCTTTTAGTAATTCAATAATACTCTTAGTTGACCATCGTTTGCCATATACACAAAACTTTGTACTCTCTACTGCATATATTCCCATGTCTTTTAGTGGTTGATAATCTGCATTATAAAACTCTTCTGTAATAAGTAACAACTCTAATCTATTGTATTTCACAATAATCCTTTCACTTTCTATTCACACTAATATCTGTTTATGTGAGCTGTTTGATTGTTTGTTTAGTAACGATAGCAGTAAGTATGAGGTACTTGAGAGACCTTGATAACTGCTATCGACCACATCATAGGTAACAGGCTTGGCGTGTGCCTTTGTTGTATGATGTGATAATAGGAGTATACCATAACACCCTTGCAATGTCAAGCTAAAGTATGGTACAATAGCCTTATCTTAATTTAAAGGAATACAAAATGCAGAAGATTACCATCAACGTAAAGAGTGATATTTACAAAGAGTTTCAAGAGATTTGCAGAGCTAAGGGTGTGTCTGTGGCTGTAGAGCTTAGGCTTTATATGGCAAAGATTGTTGAAGAGAATAAATAGAAAATGTGGCTTTCATAGCAAAGGTTACATAGGGATATGTTTTGGAGGAGGGTTACACTTTGATACCGGATCTTCGTACTTGAGTCTAGCTTCTAAATATTTCACACGTTCCATCAGCAGAGAGTTAAGCTTCTCTACTTTTTGGAGGTGGGTTTTTTCTTGTTTAGTCAAGTATTACATCTTTCCTAGTGTATATTTATAGTTACGAAGCATCAACTGGTCAAACTTATTTTTTGGATATTCATCTTTAATGCTTAAGCTGTTTTCAATATCTAGCCCTAGGTAATGATGATGCATTTTTATTGCCAGAGGTATGTCTGTCTTATTTGTCTTATTTATATTAAATCTCTTCACTTCATATTCACTATAATTATGAGGTACATGCTCACCATCAAATCCATATTTTCCAAATGCCCCATCACCAGTAAATCCATCTTCATCTATTCTGTAAATCACAAACCTTGCACCGTTTGATAAATCTTTAACTATGTCACCAAATTTAAAATCTTCCATCTGCTTTTCCTTTGTTATAAAACACATATTCTTGGGCAACTTTTCAACTGCCGAATAAGTCCAGTATTATTGTAATGTTAGGTAAAAGGTAAAACCTCTCCTATCCTCGCATTTTATACTATATATACTACTACTACTACTACTACTACCTACTTACCTACTACTTACTGTATAACCCCCACCACAGCGTCAAAACGTGTTGGGTAACTTTGTTAGCTACCTGTAAGCGTTGCATCTCTTCTTTTTCTTGTTTAGTCATTTACACAAATGAGGAAAGCATCTCCACTAATCTATCTTCAAACGCAACTACTCTTTCCTTACACGCCTTGGCAGTCCTACGTGTGGTAGCTAAGTGAAGTTCATCTACCATAAGCTTCATTATGAGTTTATTAGTACTACTATCACCCACGAACGCTTCTACCTTGTACCAAAACTCTTGCTGTAGCCAACTGACTGCTTCTGCCGTATCTCTACTCATGACAAGGTATCCGTCTACATACTTTTTATAGGCTTCTACAATAGTACTACTATCACTATTTGTTGCTATAGTACTACTATCATCTTTTTTATTCAAAAGTACTACTAAGTAGTTGGACATAGTGACTCCTAACTCCTTAGCTTGTGCCTGTAGCTGAGAGTGTATATCTGCGTCTATCTTTAAAGTCTTACGCTGTGACTGCTTCTGCTGTGCGTTCATAACTATCCTTTCACGATTAGTACTACTATCATACCATAACAAGCTTTATTTAATCTTTATCTAATATAGGTATAATATGAATGTATTAAATTATTAAGGAGATAAAATGAACCAAAAAATAACCATTAACGTTGATGCTGATACATGGGCTAAGTTTAAAGCACTTGCTAGTAAGAACGATAGTAATGCAAGTCAAGAACTGCGTAAGTTTATGAAGAAATATATAGATAACAAGTAGGGTAAGAGGTGGCTACTGCGATAACAGTAACCTAGCAAATTAATCATGAAAGGTTTTAAAATGCAACAAGCAATTATAACACAAGATGCAGTAATAGATGCTGTAGTACTTAGTGAAGATTTACCTACGCAACTGCTTACAATGAACGTAACGCCATTCCTAGACTCGCTAGACGTATCAGTACGTTCTCTTATCGCTTATAGGGCGAACGTGAACTACTTTATCAAATGGTATAAGGAGTGTAAAGGTACTGTGATTGAGTATAAGAAATCACTAAAGGCACGTAAGCTTAAATCATCTACTATCAACGCTTACTTAACTGCGATCCGTCGCTTCTTCCGTTGGTTGTATGAAGAGGATATCGTGCAGGAGGATTACTCCAAGAAGATTAAGGCTGAGAAGATGGATAGTGAACACAAGAGAGATGCTATCACTGACTCTGATTGGTTGAAGTTGGTATCTAGCCTCGACCTAGATGTCGACCTTGACTTAAGAGATTATCTTCTTCTTTTATTGGGTGCTAACTATGGACTGAGAAGCATTGAAATAGTACGACTAAATAAGAGTGATGTAATCCGTGTTGGTGATAAGTGGGCTTTGAATTTATGGCGTAAAGGTTACGATGAAGCCGATAAAAAACCTAGACCGATAAGTGATGAACACTACGAACTTCTACTACTTTATGCAGGAGAGTTGGCAGGTGATGGTGCTATCTTCAAAAGTCTATCAAATAACGCTTCTCACAGCCAATCTGAGAGGTTATCTACGTCGGGCATACGCTATGCTATACGAAAACGGCTTGTACGTCATGGCATATCATCGGATAGGATATCTTATCACTCATTACGTCACTATGCTATCACTTCTCTCATCAAAAAAGGTGTAGACATCTTGCAGGTAAGAGATTTTGCAGACCACAAGTCTGTCACTACTACTGAGATATATATACATACAGCTAATCGCTTTGACAATCCCGTTGCTTTTCAACTAGATCTAGCAAAGCCAACTATCAATAACGAACAATAGTGAGTGTAAAATGATTGATAAAATAAAGGCTAATACAAATATTGTAGATGTGGTTAGTAGGTACACTGAGCTGAGGGGTAAGGGTAACTGCTTGCAAGCTAAAACCAATCCTCTACGTGATGAGAAAACACCCTCTTTTTCTGTGTATGTTGATACCCAAAAATGGCAGGACTTTGGGAGTGGTGAGCATGGTGATGTGATAGACTTCATCAAGTTGGCTGAGAGGCTAGATACTAAGGGAGCTATAGATGTTTTAAGTAGTTGGTACGGTATTGATACTAACGGCTTTGTGCCTACCGTATCACTCCCTCCTGCTGTAGTAGTTAAGCCAGTAAGAAAAGAAAAGTTAGATGTGAGTATGTACCAACAGAATGAAAAGTATAAAACTTTCAAGCATTTACCTTACAAGGCTGAGGCACTAGCTATTGCACCTCTATTTGTCTATAAAGAGGCTTCTAGAATGGCTTTAAAACGCTTTCATGAGTTGACGGCATGGGATAGCATACATAACACGCTTGTATTGCTTATTGAGGATTATGACGGATTGGTATTTTCTTCTAAACATAGACGTAAGAATAGCATTAAGTGGTGTACTGCTACTGGTACATCTCCCAACTCTCAATGTTTAATTAATATCACAGCACCTAGTGTTAATCCCATCTTCATAGTTGAGGGGCATCATGACTATTTAACGGCTGTCCTGCTGTCATATGATGAAGTAGAAAGCTTTAATGTGTTGATGGTTCCTACTATTGGGTACAAGGCATTTACACCGTACGAGGTGGACTTACTACGTGGTAAAGATGTTTACTTCTTGCCCGACTTGAAGCGTGGAGATAGGGCAGGAGTTGAAGCGATGCGAACACTTGTTAAGCAGTTGGACGGTGTAGCTAGAAACACTCGCATGACTAACCTACATTCTTTTCTTACTGGGTGGGATATAGAAGTAACTGGCGATAAGTTAGACCTATCTGAAGCAGTTGAGCTGTGGACTGGAACGGCTAGAGGATTTACAAATGCTTTGCAGTATTACTGTGATGAAAACATAAACTACATAGGAGATATATTTTGAGTAACATAGATGATTTTGAAGAGATTGAACAGCCAATAAGTGATAATAGTGAGAGTTTAAGTTGGGAGGATTGGTTGATTAATATGACACGCCCCGAACTACTGGCACAGCCTAAGACACTAACTCCTATACCCAATACTAATAATATGCTGTGTGATGGTGCATTGGTACTTATATTTGGGCTTACTGGTGATGGTAAGTCCTACATGACTAATACTATGTTGAAAGATGTCAAGGGATACGAGATGCTATGGCTAGATGGTGATAATAACCCCGTCCACTTTGTAGAGAAGTTTCCACACATGCACCATATCCCACCCATGAACAGCAACTGGTGGTTAGATGAACTATTTAAATCTAAGTATGATTTATCTAAGAAGTTAATTGTAATTGATGCGATGAAAGACTTCTCTATGGGGCATGACATAGATAACAATAGTGGGAGTGTGGAGCTTATGTCTAAGTACAATAGTTTGTGTAATCGTGGTGCTACTGTCATTGTAAATATGCATGTTACTGCAAGTTACACCGACCCTAAGAAGCCTACTTTTAAGATGAAAGGTAATGACCAAGGATTGGCATCTAGCGTTGATATTGTCTATAAGTATTCAAGGGATTGGGCTAAAGATGAAAATACTATGATTGTAGAGAAGAGTAGGCAAGATGATGTCAATAAAGGTGATAAATATATCACTAGCCGAATGGTGCATGTTTTTGAGCCTCTACTACATGAACAGCCAATAAGAGAAGATAGTGAGAGTAAAGAAGCAGTAGTAAAAAAAGAAGTAAAAGGAGATGAAGCATGGAACAGATTAATACAATAAAATTAAAGGGTAATAAGGGGCTGTATTCTCCCGATATGTTTAGAGGTGGACTACCTCGTGGACGTAAAGGTAAAAAGGTTGTAGAAGAAGTACCACAAGGCACTATGACTCACAAGCTAGGTGCTTTTGTTGGTACTCGTGAATTTACTGTAGCTGTAGTATTGGTGAGTGACTATCTCTCTACAAATGGACTCACTGAGTCTAAAGAGTTGATAAAAGGTAAAGACTTCAAGATATGGGCAGATAAGCCCGATGCTGTAGGTAATAATGTTGTAGAGTATACGACTATAGTTTTTGACTTTGTGGGCTTCGTGAAGCAGGTAGGATATCTGAGAGAGCCTAAACTAATCCGTGATGCTTTTGACTCTTTGGAGATGATACACTCATCATTTGAAAATAACTCAAACTTGCTTGATAAGAAAAAGAGGATATCAAATGTTTCTTCTTTCCGTGGCTTTAGCTTAAAAGATGGTAGGGCTAAAATAGATATCTCTAATCTCATGTTAGGGCTACTTATTGATACAGCTAGAAGTATTCGCATAGATAAAGTTATCCGATACATAAAGATGTCGGGTATCGTTGCTGAGATGTGTGTATTTACTGAATATTATCAAGGTGGCAGGAGTAAGGGTGGGAGTTTTGAGAAGAATGTTTACCACCTAGCTGACATCATGAACGAGATACCTGCTGTCTCTAAAAAAGTGATGAAGAAGCAGGGAAAACCATACGTTATAAAGCTGATACAAGATGCACTAGATACTATGACTAAAGAAGATGAGTTTTTTGAGAAATATATCTATGATGATGATAAAGAATTCTTCTACAATAAGTTTAAAAAAAGTGCAGATAGAAGCCTATTTTCTTGTGCAGAATAAAGTGCGAGAGTTAGGGGAAATATGCGAGAGTTAGGGGAAATATGCGAGAGTTAGGGGAAACCGTTTTTAAAACACACGCTGTAGCCGTGCTTTGCGAGGATATTTTTTTTTACCACTCTTACTCTCTTACACAGGGAGTAAGTAAGAGTATTCTACTCTCTCGCTTTAGGCTTCGAGTAGCCTACTAAAATTTAAACTAAAAGAGCAACCGATAAGAAAAGAAAAGTTAGATTTACTTCTTTACTGGCTAAAGGTATTTTACTCTCACTAAGGTCAGTTATTATCAGTAAATGAAATATTAGCTGTAATTAAAATAAGGGCTTAGGCAATAGAATGTGTGGCTGAAAGTGTGCTATAATATTACATAAGCGTCATACGCGAATATGACACCTACTAATCAAAAGATACATGAAAGGTATCAAATGACTAAAAGAATTATACCAAATAATAAACAATGTACCGTATGTGAAAAAATTAAGCCAATGTTAGACTTTCACATAAACACTGCTGACCACTCTGGTAGAGCATCTGCTTGTGCTGAGTGTACAAACTCAAAAAGAAGAACTGTATCAGGGCTGGTAAAAACCATATACTCGTCACAAAAATCATTATCTAAGAGCAGAGGGCATAACCCCCCTGAATATTCAGAGAGTGAGTTACTTGATTGGATTGTCACTGAGGATAGCTTTAGGACGCTTTACCTTGCTTGGGTAGGCTCTGGGTACAAAACAAGATTAAAACCCTCTATTGATAGGATTAAAGACGATTATGGGTATGTTTTCGGGAATATACAACTTGTAACTTGGGAAGATAATGATAGAAAAGGTCATAAATCAAACTGTGGACGAAAAACTAAAAGAGTTATGCAGTTATATAAAAACGGAGATATTATAAAAATACATTCATCTGCTGATGATGCTGGGATAGCTGTTAACGCAGTAGCTACAAGTATTAGACGTGCCTGTAAGGGGTTACAATATACCTGTAGAGGTTATAGTTGGAAGTATATTTAAATGCTATATATCCCCTTAACTACATATGTGGATTTCATACTACGTTAAGGGAAAATATTTATAGGAGGTTAGAGAGGTGGACTTACATCGGGTTTAATGCCACTGGTTAGCCGTCGTTGATTACGTTTGCACCCTCTACACATACACACCAGATACCGTCTTGTTCCTCTTCCCAGTTTTCATTCTCATACGTTGGTAAAGCTACAAGTGACTTGAATGTTTTATACTCATCATTCATAACAGTTTCCCAATCCATGTAGACATGTTCTGTATCTGAATACTGTCCTACTTTGCGATACACTGTCTTATGCTTAGGGTTGAAGTAATACATGTTTACTACCATTGGACTAGTACTGTCTTCTAGTAGCTTGATACGCTTTAATATGTTATTCACTAGATAGCCTTTCGATAGCTTCATCATGAAGATCTGCTAAATGCCTATCGGCTAATACTTGATCTTCATCACTTAATTTGTCATATGTTTTTTGTGGGATATGTTCGGTACCTTCCCTAAATATCTGCGTAACAAAACGCATGACATCACCAGGTTCAATTCTAACAGCAACAACATCCTGCCAATTCAATGGTGCAATAATGCTTATGTATATAGCCTTCTTTCCTACTGCATCTTCTGTTTCAAGTGCTTGGATCCTACTAAGTACGCTTGGCATCTTCTAACTCCTGCAGGCGTTGTTCCAAGTCTAGGGTTACATGATCGATGAATGGTTTTTTATTCATAGTGTAATGCTTGAATAAATTCACATTGAAGGATTCATCACCGGTAAGTAAGGCAGTGATACCCATCTTCTCCCATTGATATAATGCTTCTGCTACTATGTCCCTAACTTCTTCTGCAAAAGCTTCATCTTTTTTCATGCGTTTTGTTACACCCTGCCAGGTTGGTTTATGCATCGTCCAAACGCTTCCAAGGTTATCGATGCAGTGTTCCCGTAACCTTCCTAGTATAAATTCTTCAGTGTATGCCATGATGATCCTTTCAACTTTTACTAATACTTCTTAACATTAGTTAGACTTTGGTACCTGCAGAACCTGAACCACCGGCACCAGGAGTTCCACCACCTCTTTTAGTTGTTTTTCTTTTTGCCATTTAATAATCCTCCAATAGTGTTACTGAATTTTTAAACAATGCTACGGGAATAGTATAGGATTGACTGTTATCGTTTGGTATAAACTTGTAGTACTTCTTACCCTCCATCAACTCAGCCCTGCCCTCTATGCCCTTAAGCATACACAGATATACATCACCTGCCTGAGCCATTCTTACTTGTCTGCCATTAATTATATTCATAGCTACTGTACTTTCATCTTACGAATACCTGCAAGACTTGTGGTATCACTTGATAAGTACTGGTGAGTAGTTCTAACCAATGCACCTATTTGTGTGTATATCTTTTGATGAGATTTCAATTCGTTTACTTCTGCTACAACACCTGCTGTATATTTCATGTCCAAGAATGTAGCCACTTGTTCACGGTGGGTTGCATCACCTAGTACGCCATATTTGTTAAAGGTGTTGAGGAGTGTAGCCATTTTATCGTCTTCAGCATACTTCCTAAAATCAGCCCTCATCTCTCCAAGGATTGTACTGTTACCAAGTAAAGCGTTGATACTTTGATCTACTACCATCTTTTTAGAGAATAACTCTGACTCAGTACCTTTGATAAGTGTATCTAGTACGTCTAAATCGTTGTTAAACTTGGTAAGTGCTGTATCGTATGCTTTGCCCAGTATTACTTCCATCTTATCGGTTGTTGCATCTTTGGTGAGAGTTGTATCGGAGTTGATAGCTACTAGGTTTGCACTAAGCCCTTTAAACATAGTACGCAATGCATCTGCTGTTCCTGCAATAGGTGATACTACTTCCCCCTGCATTTTACTATACCCAGCTAGTGTTGGTAAAGCTTTGTCTATCGTGTCTGTTATGAATTTGTTTGATTGGTTAATTGTCATTTATCTAATCTCCTTTGATTAAGTATCTATATTATAGCGTTATATCTTTCAGTATACAACGGTTAGGAGATCGATCTAAAAGTGATATTTTACAGCAGGAACTAGAAGTCTAGTTGCACTGCATCTTCTGCTGGTTTGCGAAGTCTGTTATAGTCTTTGAGGTATATCTGTGTCGTTGAAAGGTGCTTGTGATTAAGTGCGTGTGATAGTGCCATTAAATCTGCACCACCATCTAAAGCAAAGATAGCAAATGTGCTTCTAAGGCTGTGAGCCGTTATCTTAGCATCATCTATACCGTTGGCTCTAAAGATAGTCTTTATGATACGAGAGATATCACCTCCAGTCATAGCTTCATCTGTTCGGCTTGATAAGAATATTGCACCAGAGGTTCTACCTCCTACAAAGTCTAGTATCATCATATACACCTGCTCCTGCAACACCACATAATTATTTGCTTCACTGTGACCTTTTCTTACTAGATACAAGACTTTCTTTCCTGCGTTGGTCTTGATGTTTTCTATCATAGCACCTGCAAGTTCAGATACACGGATACCATTCATAGTAAGCAATACGAACATCACCCAGTTACGCTTGGCGTTCATAGATGTGGCACTCTTGAGCTGTGCATTTATCTGGTAGAACTGCTCTCTACTCAATGAAGCGTGTCCTGCATCGTTACCAGTATCTTTATTCTCAAGTACTACTGAGCAATCCACTGGATATGCACCTACTTTATGTAAATGCTTGTACAGACTCCGAACCACTGAATAAGTAAGATTTATTGTGTTTGCCGATAAATTCTGGTCTGTCAGATGAGCTGTAA
>Ga0256844_10001090_pt1 | contig 10280 bp, 10 predicted proteins | sample MusselsmetaG_FD_189100 | JGI IMG/M metagenome (GOLD analysis project Ga0256844, IMG submission 189100) | Mussel associated microbial communities from hydrothermal vent at the East Pacific Rise, Pacific Ocean - Mussels | ecosystem: Host-associated > Mollusca > Shell > Unclassified ... | reverse complement strand
CTATCCACTTATATTTTCAATTATTTTTTTACTGTTTTTTATCTATTTTAGAACCATGAGGAGTGTGTTATGACTTTTGTAGAACCTCAGCTTTTTTGGATAATGGTACTCCCTTTAGCACTCTTTAGCTTTTTTATTGTACGGCATAAAGAGAACTTTACACAGGTATTTGATAAAGAGGTTTTGGAGCGTTTAAGTGTTGGAGATGACGCTTTGCCTTTGCTACTTAGAAATATTTTAATGGTGGTGGCACTTTTTTTTATGCTCATTGCTTTGGCTAGACCTGTTATTGACAATGGTGAACAAGTGGTGCAGTTGGAAGGACTTTCAGCTGTGATTGCGTTAGATATTTCAGGTTCAATGAGGGCTAAAGATATTTACCCCAACCGTTTAGAGTTTGCCAAAAAGAAGATAGTCTCTTTATTAAATGAGATGCCCAACGATGAGATTGCTTTAACTGCTTTTGCACACTCTTCTTTTATGTTAGCCCCTTTTTCATCAGATAAAGCAACCTTGCAACAGATAATTGAAGGGGTAGATGACAATTATATAAACATGGGTTCAACCGATTTTAAAGCATTGGCACACTTTACATCAGAACTTTTAGAGAAAAAAGAACCAAAAATTTTAATTCTCTTTACTGATGGAGGAGATAAAAAAGCGATAGAAGAGTTTTCTGAAATTATAGAAGATAATAAAATAAGCCTCTATGTGGTCTTGGTTGGAACACAACAAGGCTCTCCTGTGATAGGTAGAGATGGCAAACCTTTAAAGAAAAATGGAAAAATAGCCATTACTCAAAGAAATGATGAGTTGGGTTCTGTGGCTATGAACAACAGTGGTGCGTATATTGTTGCCAATACAGGAACAACAGGTATTAAAGATTTGGTGGCTACCATAAAAGCCCATCATAAGAGTACCAATCAAGGAGAGATAACTATTCATGACAGAGAAGAACTTTTTTACTATCCACTTGGACTTGGACTCTTTTTACTCTTATTGGGCTTCGCCTCTTTACCTAGGAGAAGATAGATGAAATTTAAAATACTATTATATATACTTTTAACACCATGCTTATTTGCAGATGTTTTTAACTTTCAAACCATAGAAAAAGCGAATGAAGCTTATAGTAATGGAGAGTTTGCTAAGAGTGCAAAGTTATTTGAGTCTATTAAAACAGAAGAGCCCTCTTTGGCATATGATGTTGGAAATGCTCACTATAAAGCAGGAGAGTATGACAAAGCATTGAAGGCTTATGAGAAGGCAACTGGCATAGATGAGGCAACACGTTCTCATAATATTGCTAACAGTTATTTTCAGAAAAAAGAGTTGGACAAAGCAATTGAAGCTTATAAAAAATCTTTAAAATTAAAAGATGATGCAGATACTCGTCATAATTTAGAGTTGGCAAAAAAGAAGAAAAAAGAGAAAGAAGATAAAGAGAAGCAAGATAAAAAAGACGATAAGAAAGACGATAAGAAAGAGGACAAAAAGAAAAAAGAAGAAGAGAAAAAGAGAGACGAGGAAAAAAAGAATAAACAAGAGCAAGAGAAGAAAAAAGAAGAAAAAAAGAGTGAGGAAGAGCAGAAGAAAAAAGAACAAGAAGATAAAAAAAGTGCTGATAAAGATCAAAAATCAGAGGAGCAAAAAAAGCAAGAAGCTAAAGATAAAAAAGATAAAGAGATGACTCCAAAAGAAGAAATGAGAAAGAAAGAACTTAGCCATTTGTTAAAACAGTTGAGTAAGAAAAAAATGCCTACGATGATGTATCAGGCAAGTGAAGATAAGAGAGAGGATTCTAATGTCAACCCTTGGTAAGCAAATTTTAATATGGTTTTTAATGTTCGTTGGAACATTTCTTAATGCAAGTAGTGTTAAGGCAACAGTTTCTGATAGAGAAGTAATTAAAGGAGACTCGGTCTTATTAACCATTACGGTGATGGGTTCAAAGATTGAAAGACTTCCAAATATTCAAGAAATAGCAGGTATTCCCGTTAGAGGAATTACTCGTGGCTCAAGTAGTAGTTTTATACATACAAATGGTCAATCGAAAATGGAACATACCCAAACAATTACTTTAGAATTTGTGCCTGAGGGAAACATGACCATTCCCTCTTTTCAATTACAAGTGGATGGGGTAACGAAATCAACAGATCTTATAGAGTTAATAGTTTTAGATAAAGTAGTTGGACAAAAAAGAAGCAACGATAACTTCTCTTTAGAGATTAAAGTTAATAAAGAAAAAATATATCTAGGTGAACCAATTTTAATTCGTATCTATTTTAAGCAACGAACAAGTATAGATTTAATGCAGATAGATTATTCACCTCCTGTATTTAAAGATTTTTTTAACAAACAGCTTGATGGTGAAAAAACTTATAGAAAGGGTGGGTATACCATACATGAACTCAACTATTTGTTAACTGCAAAACATGAAGGAAATTTAACTTTAGAGTCAGCACATGCACGGGTAGCAGAACGTAATCGTCAACGTCAAATGGGAGGTTGGTATGCCGATGTTCCAAAGTGGTCAAATATTCATTCTGCTCCTAAAATAATTGAAGTAGTGAAGCCCACAGTTGCTCATGACATGGTTGGAGACTTTAAACTCAATGTTGCTATTGATACTCAAAAAGTTAAAGCGAATAAACCTATTAATTTACAAATAGATATACGAGGTGAAGGGAATTTAGAAGATTATGATGGTCTTAACTTTGATATTCCAAATGTGACAATGTACAGTGATGATGCAAAAGTAGAAAGTAGACTCTCTGCTGGAAAGTTAGAGAGTCACTATATAAAAAGTTTTGTTTTTATTGCTAATCATGACTTTACTATTCCCTCTCGAACTATTCGGGTTTTAAATTATAAAACAGGAAAAGTAAAAGTTTTAAAAACTAAGGCATACAGAGTAAAAGTAGAGAATGGAACAGCTGTGGCTACGGTTCCTCTAGTACATACCAAACAAGCTGTTGCTTTAAAAAGTGTGCCAAAAGCAGATGATGGAAATGAGAATTTTAATATGAAAATGCCATCATTTGTTATCTTAGCTATAACCTTTGGACTGGGTGCGATAAGTCTCTTCTTTGTGCAATATTTGTTGGCATATTTGCCCTCTTTTTCAGTTGGAAAATGGAGAAGTAAAAAAATAGGATTCACGGGGCATGATGCTTTGAAAATACTCTATCCACATGTCGGAGAGAGTCGTGAAGTAGAAAATATGGTTCGACAACTTTATGCTATAAAGAGTGGAGAAAAAGGGATAGAGATAGACCGAGTGGCACTTTCTAAGATGATTATTAAATATAAAACCAAGGATCTTTAATGAATTACTATATTTATGCAACAGCATTTGAATCGTTTGCTTTTAAAGTTTTAGAGTATGTAGAGAGGCAAGATATTGAGTTACGTCTAATAGAGATAGATAAACTTAGTGAACTCTCTCTTGATAATGGGCATCTTATTGTGACAGGTACAATTGACAATATTAAAGCAGTGATGCAGTATGCCCATGAACACAATATGAGTATGGGGATTATTCCCCTTCCTGAACAAAAAGAGTTAAAACATACGTTTCTATTCTCTTGTAATTTTGAAAAAAGTATCGATTCTGCTTTATTGATTAGTGAAAAAAAGATAGACTTGCTCTATTGTAATAACACTTTGGTACTACAAGAGGTTGTTATTGGAGAAGTCCCTCCTTTAGATAGTTTCTCTTCAAATATGGAGAAGCAAACACTTTTTGAACGGATTAAGATGTTTTTGGGACTCTTTTCTAAAATTAAAAATCTAAAACATACAGAGTTTACGATTACAACAGGAAAAGAGAAGGTTTTAAAATTTTCAGCCATTGGTGCAGTGGGCGTAGAGTATAGTAATCGAACTTTTGCTTCTAAGTTGATTAGTAAATATTTAAAGTTTAATGATGCACGGCTTAGTCTGGTGGTACTTTCTCCTAGTTCTATACTACAATATATGGGATATATTTTTCAATCTCATATTTTACAACGAACACCTGAACAGTTGCCCTCCTCAGTGGGATATATTCATAGCTCACAGCTTAATATTGCTTCTAAAAATGAATTAACAGTTACTGTTGATACTCAAGCATCGATGAAAACACCAGTTCTTTTAGAGAGTAGGGCAGAAGCTTTGGCATTAAGTGTAACCGAAGAGTTTTGGGAAAAAAGTTCAAAAATTAAAGAGATAAAAGAGAATGTAAAAGTTGACCATTTGCCATCAGACAAAGAGATGTCAAATTATTTGGGTAGAAGCATACCACTTTTTTCTCATGCAAGTAAAGAGCAGTTCACTTCACTATTTTCTAATTTACGTGAAGAGAGTAAGTTGAATTCAACTTTTATGACCTTGCTTATTTTAGCCACGATTATTGCAACATTTGGACTCTATATTAATTCTGCATCTGTTATTATTGGGGCAATGCTCCTCGCACCTTTAATGCAACCTATTGTAGGGTTGAGTATGGGGCTACTCCGTCAAGATATTACACTTTTTTTTGATGGGGCTAAAAGTATAGCTGTAGGTGTTGTGGCAGTAATTTTATCAGCTGTTATTATCTCATGGCTTCTTCCCTTAGAGCAGTTGACTTCTGAGATGAATGGTCGATTGTCTCCTACTATTTTAGATATGTTTGTAGCCATTATTTCGGGTGTAGCTGGAGCATATGCAAAGAGTAATGAAAAAATTGTAGGTTCGTTAGCAGGGGTTGCAATTGCTGTGGCACTTGTTCCTCCACTTGCTGTATCAGGAATAGGTTTAGGTTGGCAAAATTGGACAATGTTTAGTTCAGCACTTTTACTTTTTATTACCAACTTAGTTGGAATTGTTTTAGCTGCTTCCTTAACTTTTTTGATGCTTGGATTTTCACCTGTTTCTGTGGCTAAAAAAGGACTTTTTTATGCTTTAATATTAGTATCAATCGTCTCTGTTCCTCTATATATATCATTTAAACATATGAAGCATGATATTGATATTCAAGAGCAGTTGTCTTCTTTTGATACGATGATTAACAGTAAAAAAATTTATTTAAAAAATATTGATATTCAAGGTAATGAAGTACGTTGTGAAGTGATTGCATCTGATATTTTAAACAGTGAAGAGAAGAAAAAACTAAAACACTTAATTGCCGATGAGGTCGGTGAAGAGGTTAAAGTTTTAGTTGCCTTTTGGTATGAATTATAAGATGGCTTCTCATTAAAAGAATGAGAAGTAGTTTTACGTTACTCTTTATATGAACGTGCATCTGGAATAACAAGTCTATCACCTATAACTATCTGTAGATTTTTGTTAATTTTATTTTTATTGGCTTTATAAATTTTATAATATTTTGTATTGTCTTTATAATATACTTGTGCATACGTTGAGAGTGATTCATTGTTTTGTACTTCAATAACGACATAGTTACTATGTACTTCAACTTCATTAATAGGTCTTTTGATACGCGTTGCAGTGAATCTTTTAGGTGTTTTGGTATGTTTTCTTGTAATATTTTGAATACGCTTTTTTACAGTAGTGATTTGCTTTTGAGGTGGATATGTTTTTTTCTCTGATAAAATCTTAACCAATGCTTTAAGCTCTTTAATTGTATTTCTGTCTGCCCTCTGCTCTTTTTTTAGCTGAGACAACTCTTCAATAACTGAAATAAGTTGAGCTTGAACACTTTTTGAATCTTTTTCATCTTCTAAGTCTATCTCACTTAGTTGACTACTTGTAGGAAGTTTACTTAAAATAATAGCATCTACTGGTTTTTTAGAGCAGGTAAGCTCTTTTTTCCTTAAGTGATCACTACAACCTACAATTTTACCTTTTTGAAATAGATTTGATTGTGCTGATTCGTCTATTAGAGTAATTTCTCCTAATTCGTCTAGCTCATTGGCTACTCCTTGTGTATTCCATGTTAAGAGTGCTACTCCAGCAATTAAGATAATTTTTTTCATTTCTTTCCTTTTTAGTATGTTTGGGAATATTATAACATGATTCTTAGTTATTAAAATTGTATTTATAAACAATAGCATTTTTAAATAATCATACCAAAAACAACTTTTAGTTATAATCACGGAATTTTTTATATCAATTATATATACATGTTAGGACAAGCCCGTGATTACACTAAAAGAAGCGTTAAAAAAGAGTAAAGAAGAGTTGACATCTTTAAAAAATGAGATGAAAGCAAACGCAAAAGAGGGAGGATTAAATGCCTATATTGATTTTGAATCAACAGGAGAGGGTGTTCCTATCCTTATTAAAGATAATATACAAGTAAAAGGTTGGTCTGTAACGTCAGGTTCTGAAATTCTTCAAGGATATGTTGCTCCTTATAATGCAACAGTTATCGAAAATTTAAAAGCAAAAGGCTTCTCTGCATTTGGTAGAGCCAATATGGATGAGTTTGCAATGGGTTCAACCACTGAAAGTTCTTTTTATGGAGTTACTAAAAATCCTTATGGCGAAGAGAGAGTACCGGGTGGAAGCTCAGGTGGTTCTGCTGCTGCCGTGGCTGGTGGAATCGCTATCGCTGCATTAGGTTCGGATACAGGTGGGTCTATTCGACAACCTGCTGCTTATTGTGGGTGTGTAGGAATGAAACCAACTTATGGTCGAGTGAGTCGTTTTGGACTGGGGGCATATGCTTCAAGTCTTGATCAAATTGGACCAATTACTCAAAATGTAGAAGATGCGTCTATTTTATATGATGCAATTGCTTCGCATGATGAGAAAGATTCTACTTGTTCAACCTTAGAGCTTTGTTCCACAAGTGAAAACTTAAACGCTGATAGAAAATTTACCATTGCTGTGATTGATAACTATATTGCAGAAGCGAGTGAAGAGATTCAAGAAGCGTATGCACAAACAGTAAAGATATTAGAAGAAGTAGGTCATACTATTGTCCATAAAACTATGGCAAACACCAAGTATGATATTGCGACTTATTATATTGTTGCCACAGCAGAAGCGACCACCAACTTGGCACGTTATGATGGCATCCGTTATGGTAAACGTGTTGAAGGTGCAAATTTAGAAGAGACATTTCGAAACACAAGAGCCCAATTTGGAGATGAAGTAAAACGAAGAATCATGTTGGGGAACTTTGTACTTTCAGCAGGATATTATGATGCTTATTATGTAAAAGCACAAAAAGTGAGACATCTTATTAAAGATGAATTTAACAAAATTTTTGAAGAAGCAGATTTAATATTGTCTCCTGTTGCTCCAACAGTTGCTCCTAAAATTGGTTCTTCTCATGACCCATTAGAGATGTACAAGAGTGATATGTATACCATTGCTATTAATTTAGCTGGACTACCTGCTATCTCTTTACCTGTTGCCAAAGACAGTGAAGGTATGCCAATAGGATTACAACTTATTGGAAAAGCATTTGATGAACAAGCTGTGTTTGACGGGGCCTTGAGTCTCGAAAAAGCCGTGAATTACGCAAAGTAAAGGAAAACCTAAAAACATGAACATTAAGAAAAAAGCATTTACATTTGAAGATTTGTTGTTGGTACCACAACACTCAACCGTTTTGCCTAAAGAAGTATGTATTAAAACCAATCTTACCAAACGTGTGACCCTAAACACTCCACTTGTATCTGCTGCAATGGATACTGTAACGGAATATAAAGCTGCCATTGCCATGGCTCATTTGGGTGGAATTGGAATTATTCATAAAAATATGGACGTTGAGACCCAAGCAAAACAGATAAGTAAAGTTAAAAAATCAGAGAGTGGAATTATTATTGATCCTATCTACATTGCACCAGACAAAACAGTGGGAGATGCTGATTTATTGATGAGTGAGTATAAAATTTCTGGTGTGCCTGTGGTTGATGAGGATATGGTTCTTTTAGGAATTATTACCAATCGTGACATGCGTTTTATTACAGATATGTCGGAAACGATTGAAGATGTAATGACAAAAGCACCACTTTTTACAGCAAAAGCAGGAATCACACTCGAAGAGGCTTCTAAAGTACTTCAAAAGCATAAAATTGAAAAATTACCAATTGTAGATGACGAGAATAAGCTTCAAGGTCTTATTACTATTAAAGATATTGAAAAGAAAGAGCAGTATCCAAACGCAAACAAAGATAAGCATGGAAGACTTAGAGTTGGTGCTGCTATTGGTGTGGGTCAATTAGACCGTGCTAGAGCATTGGTTGAAGCTGGGGTGGATGTTATTGTTTTAGATTCAGCTCATGGACATTCACAAGGAATTATCGATACACTTAAAGAGATTAAAGCCAATCTTGATGTAGATGTAATTGCTGGTAATATTGCTTCAGGAGCAGCAGCTAAAGATTTAATTGAAGCTGGAGCTGACGCTGTAAAAGTTGGTATTGGACCTGGGTCTATCTGTACCACTAGAATTGTAACTGGTGTTGGTGTTCCTCAAATTTCTGCTATTGATGAGGTAGCACAAGTGGCAAATCCACTGGGTGTCCCTGTAATTGCTGATGGTGGAATTCGTTTCTCTGGAGATGTGGCTAAAGCATTAGCAGTGGGTGCAAGTTCTATTATGCTAGGTTCTGCCCTTGCAGGAACGTATGAAGCACCAGGAGAGATGATTTTGTTTAACGGACGACAGTTTAAAGAGTACCGTGGAATGGGAAGCATTGGAGCAATGACGAAAGGGAGTACTGACCGTTATTTTCAAGAGGGAACAGCTGCTGACAAACTTGTACCAGAGGGAATTGAAGGACGTGTGCCTTATCGTGGTAAAATTGCTTCGGTAGTACATCAGATGATTGGTGGGCTTCGTGCTTCTATGGGTTACTGTGGGTCTGAAAATATTAAAATGTTTTGGGAAAAAGCAGAATTTGTTGAGATTACAAGTGCAGGACTTAGTGAGAGTCATGTTCATGATGTTACGATTACAAAAGAGTCTCCAAACTATCACGCATAGTAATAAATACTTATATAAAAAAGCTATAATACTATAAAGGACTTTTATGAAAAAGATTATAGTATGGATGTTGGCTCTATTTGTTTTTAACAGTTATCTACACGCCTGTGAAGGTGACTGTGTTGTCTGTCATCCTAAATTGGTAAAAGAAGATGGTAAGTTAGATAAAGACCATGCCGTGTTGGTTACTTGTAAAACCTGCCACACCCAAGAAGAGATGGAAAAGATAGACATGGGTAGTGGTTGTGGTAAAGATTGTTGGGATTGTCATGATATTAAAAAAGTGACAGCGTCTAATGTAAAAGAACATAAAGGTTTGCAAAAGTGTATTGATTGTCATATAACGCTCAATAAGAATATGTTTGGAGGAGAGAGTGTTTCTCCTTTTTCTCAAATGCCCACACTAAATAGTTTAGTGATCAGCTCAACTGCGACTATTGTAGAGAATGTAGATACAAATGTAGCGACAATTACAAAAGAGTTGAATAAAACAACGATAAATACTATAGATAACAGTGAAAATGAACTAAAAGAGCCAACATTTTTAGAAAAAATAGAAAATTTTTTTAAGGAATTGTGGTAAAAACTACTCAATTCTTTTGCCTAAAACATAAATAAAATCTCTTTCTTTTACTGTTTAAAACAAAATTAAAAATGTTTTGGGTATAATCTCAAACTTTTTAAAATAACAACAATTAATGAAGGGTTTGCAATGTACGCAATCATTAAAGCAAGTGGTCAACAATTTAAGGTTCAAGAGGGAGATATTATCTGCTTCGACAAAATGAGTCTTGAGCCAAAAGCAGCAGTAGAATTCAAAGAAGTTCTAGCATTAGACAATGGAGAATTAACAGTAGGAACCCCTTTCGTAGAAGGTGCTATTGTTAAAGGCGAGGTAATTAACGAAGGTCGTGATAAAAAAGTTATTATCTATAAGAAAAGAAGAAGAAAAGATTCAAAACTTAAAAGAGGTTTCAGAAGAGACTTTACTAGAGTTAGAATTACAAGCATAGCATAAGGAGCTAATATGGCACACAAAAAAGGTCAAGGGTCAACTCAAAATAACCGTGATTCAGCTGGTCGTCGTTTAGGCGTTAAAAAATATGGTAGTGAAGCAGTTATTCCTGGAAATATCATTATTAGACAAAGAGGAACAAAAGTTCATCCAGGTACAGGTGTAGGTATGGGTAAAGATCATACTATTTTTGCACTTATTGAAGGTGTTGTTAAATTTGACAACGTTACTAGAGGAAAGAAAAGAGTTTCTGTAGTACCTGCATAATTTTTAAAATCCCTTTCATAAGATGAGCTTTCTTGCTCATCTTCTTCTCCCCCTCAATTAAAATTTCACTTTTTT
>Ga0256844_10001089_pt1 | contig 10292 bp, 15 predicted proteins | sample MusselsmetaG_FD_189100 | JGI IMG/M metagenome (GOLD analysis project Ga0256844, IMG submission 189100) | Mussel associated microbial communities from hydrothermal vent at the East Pacific Rise, Pacific Ocean - Mussels | ecosystem: Host-associated > Mollusca > Shell > Unclassified ... | reverse complement strand
GCTTTTCCTACTAGGATAATGGAGTTAGTGGCATCATCTTTAAAAACATCAACCTTCTCACTTACGATAGTTTGAGGGAAAAGCTTTTTAGCCATTGCTTGAGCATTTTTAAATACATCTTTTACTGATGAGTTATTGAGCTTTAGAATAGTTGTTTTTTTATCCCCTCTTTCTTCTACAGCTTTCATTACTTTGGCTACAGCCTTTAAAGTTCTAGGATTGGCTGTTATAGCTAAGACATTGTTCTCTTTAAAAGAGATGACCTTTGCATTTTTATGCAAAAGTGGTTTTATTTTAGCACGCATAACTGCTGCGTTTGAGTTTTTAAGTGGGAACATCACAGTTTTCATGGTATCGCCATCTATACTGGAACTTACTTCTAGTCCTTGTCCTGCTGCATTAGAAGACTTCACTACTTTATAATATTCTCCTTGGTCAATGAGCGCTAGACCTTTTCCACCTAAAATGGAGTTTGCCAAGGGAAGAAGTGATGACTTCTTAATAGGTGTAGCTGAAACGAAGTTTATCTTCCCCTTAAGTTCACTCTCTACAAGAATGTTTTTCTTTGTAATTTTAGAAACCATCTCTATAAAGTCTTTTACTGAAAGGTTACGGAAGTTTACATCTACCTTCTCTTCTACGGCATGTAGTCCTGCAGAGAACACTATTAGTGCGCTCAAAAGTATTTTAGTTAATTTCATATTCTAACTCCATTTCTTCTTTTCCTCTTTCTATTACCAATGAGAGGTTTTCTGCATTTTGAATATTTTTATATACATTAAATGCTGCATTATAGCTAGTTATTTCTTGTCCATTGATGGATTTGATAACATCATCTCTTCTTACACCTAGTTTTGCAAAAGGACTGTCTTTTCTAACAAAGGTGATTTTAAATCCTTTGATACCTTTACCATCTTTTACTTCTGTGATACCTATATTTTTATAAATATCTTCCAAGTTTGTCGTGTAGTGTTCAAACAACGTACGGTCAATTATTTTATGATCGCCTGCATCCGTCACTGTACCTTTGACTTTACTTTTTTTTACTTTTGGTTTTTCAATAGACTCTACTTCACTTACTATCTTTCCTAAAGCCTTTGCATTAAGTAACAATACCTTGTAGGTCTTTTCACTTTTGCTGAAAGTAGCAAAGTTATTTCCCGCACCTTCTAAAACAAAACCATCTACATTCTCGCCTCGAGAAAGTACCTTTGTTTTAGACTTATGCGCTATTGTAACCACAGTAGCATCTGAAGCATTATAAATAGCCAAGAGCTTGATGTCATCAATATCTCCTTTTGCTTTTTTTACAGGTTTTACTGTGGTATGTTCAACTGGTGCAGAGGCTTCATTTGGTGTAAGCTTGACCCTGTAGTAAAGTGCTTTGCCCCCTCTTTTTTCTGCATGTGTTACTCCATCTGTTGGAAACCATAAAAATTCTACAGCAAACCACAGCACTTTTATAATTAAAAGAAGCACTAAAACTCCTAAAAGTCCCTTAAAGACCTCAGGCTTAAAAAGATGTTTCATAATACCATCCTTTCTCATCTTGTTTAAGATGTGCATTTAGCATTTCTATACCACTACTATCATTAAAGTCTAGACGTAAGACTCTGTCTCCTAGTGCAGCATTACCACTAGCTGAACCAAAAGAGCCTTTTGCCTCCACTTTTACACTTAAAGGGCTCCAAATTGTATGTTTCATATGCGCTTCTTGGGTCTTTGTAGGTACCATAGCCTTTAGAGAATCATCAAATAATAAGTTTTTTAATTCAACCTTCGTATAAAATAAGAGTGTAAAAAAGCTTAACTTTTCAACTTTTGCCAGTTTGATTCCTTTGGCATAAATATCTGCATCTGTTATAGTTAGCGTAAACAAGCCCTCATCAATACTTTTTTCATTTATTTTGATGTCTTGTTTTATAAGTTCTTGTTCCAACTTATAATATATTTTTTGTTTTGGCATAAATATAAGAATAGCAAACCAAATAATAATGAGTGTAATAAAAATATTTTTTACCATTTGCATTTGAACTCCACATTATAGTTTGATGCTAGTTTTTTAATATCTAAAAGACGTACCTCAACAGGCATATTTAAAATTGTTTTAGTAAGTTTATTAAGTTCATTGGCATTAAGGTTATCGTAACTTACGGTAAGTTTCTTACCTTTTTTTACCCATTTAGTTTTAGAAGCAGGTATAAGCTCTTGAAGATTCTTTACTTGTTTGTTTGTTTGTTTATTTGCCCATATTTTTTTAAGGGCAACTACCTCTTTCATTTCGTTTAATGTAGCTTTTGTATTTTGTGACTGCTTAACTTGGCTTATAGCTTGATTATGCTTGTAGGTATAGGTTCCAATCATGATTACTAAAGCACCTGCGACCATTAGCTCATTTTGGTATTTTCTCCAACTCATAGTGCCCCCTCTATACTCAGGTCTGTACTACCTTTAGCACTTGCTATTTTGTAGTTTGCCTTTTTGGCTAGTCCTCTTACACGCTTAGCAATACTCTCACTTGTGCAAGAAAAGTTAGCTTTAAAGTCTTTCTCATTTATATTTAATGAAGTTAACGTAACACCCTTAAAAATCATGCTAGAGAATGTTTTGACAGCATTTCTTTTTTTACGCTCATTTTTATCTAGGCTTCTATATTTATCAACTATACCTTGCCTTGTGTATTGGCTCTGTAGTGCAGGGTAAGAACTATAGAGGTTAGCCAGCTCTTCCTTCGTTTCTTGATTATCACCAACAAAGCGTTTGGCCTCTATAAAGAACATACCTGCAAAGAGTAAAAAGACTGCAGCAAGAGACAATGCTTGTTTTTGTGTAAGCATAGAAGTTGTATCAGCACCTTGCGGAGAGACGCCTCCTTTTGGTATAAAGCTACGAGGTAGTCTTGAAGAAGTACGTTCTTCTAGTCCCAGTGCAGAGATAGGTATATGTACTACCGTACCATCATGCACAGCAAGTGCTTCTGTTTCATTTAGTGCTACAGGAGAGACTAAAACTTCTACTGCTTGTTGTGCAAAATAGAGCTTAGAAACCTTTGTTTCATGAATACCTTTACTCTCTAAAAATGTCATGATTTTCTTTGTGTCATAAGCAATAAAAGACCAACCCTCATCTTCTTTGTTTACATAGTAGTCATATTGACCATCATCTTCAAGCAAACCTTCAAAAAGTGAGGGGGCTATTTTTTTTGCTTGGTATGCATACTTCATTGGAAGTGCTTCTTGTTTAAGTGTATAGAATTGTGGGCTTAGCATTACGTTTGCACTCTCTACTAAAGTCACTCTATCCATTGTCTTGTGTGCAAGAAGCAGCTCTTTATTATTTCTCATAAAACTCAAAATGTTTTGCCTCTCCTCTTATGTATTCAAATCTAAATTTGTACGGTCTTCCTGCAGAGCTAAATGAAACTGAACATTCGCTCTCTTCTAAAAACTTCTTACCTACTATAAGGTTTTTTTTACTAGCATAGTCACCACCATTGTTACTTACAAAGGAAGACAGACTCCCCTTTTCTGGATCACTATTCCACTCTTTTACTGACTGTAAATTAATATCAAACAGTATAGAGATTATCTCTGGTGTTGCATACTCTGCATCTATGCGTTTGGCACTGTTGGAAAAAGTAAAATACTTTTTCCATGGGACAGAACTTGCTTTGGAGTCATCCACTTCCATTTGGTACCTACTCACAATCTGTGAAAATTGTTTATATGATATGATACCTTTTTTTTGGCTAAGTCTGCTGTATTTCTTTGTAATCAGATTTTTTTGACCACCTATCTCTTCTAGTATTAACTCTTGAAGCCTAGAAGAATCTTCTAGGTCATACTCTTGTACTAGCATCTCAAAAACCTCTAGTGTAAAGCTATATGCCTCTTGCATACTACTTGTACTTTCCATACCAAGCCAGTTTATATTCGCTCCTTTTGAAAGAGCTTGACAACTTAAATTCATAACAAACCTTCCATCTGGTGTACGTAAAGGCACAGGAAATCTGTAAAGTGTAGAGAAAAGCTGTTGTTTTTTTTCAAAACGGTCAAAAATTTTAGTAATATCTGCATAATAGACATCTGCTTGAATCATTGCAGTAGTGTCCGAGGCATCATTTTGTACCTCTTTAAAATAACTCAAGAGTACAAGTGTCAATGCAATAAGCACTGAAAGTACTGAGAGAGTAATAAGTAGTGCAAAGCCTTTTTTTTGTTTCATAATGATATTGGTAATCCTTGTTTTATCCATTTAAAAGCTCTATTAAAGTAGAATTTGTAAATTATTATACCAAAGCAAACTAAAGGATGCACATGAACAGACAAAATAGATTGAGACCAGGTTTTTCACTTATAGAACTTCTTATCGTTATCGTTATACTTGGAGGACTTGTAGCTGTAGTTGCTCCAGGGCTTATGGATGCTGCAGATGGGGCAAAAAGAGATACTGTATACCTAAAAATGAATGACCTTAAAAAAAGATTAGATATGTTCAAGCTTGATAATGGTGTTTACCCGGATACTGAAGAAGGTTTTCAAGCACTCTTAGCTAATCCAGATTCAGATAAATACCCTAACTACCGTGCAAAACCATACTTGCAAAAAATACCAAAAGACTCATGGCAAACACCTTTTGTATATTTAAAAAAGGGTTCAACGTTTGATATTATCTCTTTTGCTGCAGATAGAAAAGAGGGCGGGGAAGAGAGTAATAAAGATATATTATTTTCTGAGTATAAAAAATAAAAACTATGCTCCATACAAAAAGAAGTATCATGAGCAAGGGGTTCTCTCTTATGGAACTTCTTATTGTTATATTTATAATATCTCTTGTCTATGCCTTAGGCATTACAGGGGTTGAATTTAGTAAGAAAAAACCTAAAGCACTCACGCCACTTAACCTCAAAGAGACTATTGTAAAATCAGAATTTTTTGCTGGTCGTACTACCCTTATGTGTGTAGATAAATGTCGAAAGTGTTACTTGCGATCCAATATTAACGCAGATTTTCAACCTTATAAAAATAAGATAGACCTCACAGGTATTAGTGTATACACAATAGATGCAAGTGAGTCTCTGCAGGAAATAGAGTATGAACGTTTTGGTGATCAAAAAATCTGCCTTGTAATGGACTTTTACAATAATGGTAGCTCCACACAAATAATACTCAAAGACAAACAGGGTGCTTACTTTCTACCTGCATTTTTTGCAGAGGCAAAAAAGTTTGATTCTCCTGAAGATGCCAAATCGCATTGGCTAAAAAGAAGCCGAAGTGTCTCAAATTCAGGGAGTTATTATTAATGAAAATCTTACGTCCAGCTTTTACTATAATCGAGATACTTATATCTGTACTTATTATTTCCTTTGGTATTATTTATGTACTACAGATACATAGCGATAATGAAGAGCAAATTATCTACCTCTCTGAGAGGAACAAACACTCTTTGCAAGATTCTCTTTATTTAAGTAAAAACATACTACGTTACCATAAAGATGATAAGACTGCCTACGAGGTACTAGAAAAATACTTTAAAATAAAAGAAGATAAAAGCCGTCAAATACTTAAGAAAAATACTAGAGATATATTCATCCCTGAAGAAATAAAAATTATTCCTCCTCCAGAAACGCGAGGGCCAACAGCGTTAGTTAATGAAGTAAAGCTAAAGGGAGACCACTCTTCTATTTTTTGGCATTTTAAGATTCAATCATTTTAAGCATTCTTGGTGAGGACTTTATGAATGCTATAAATAGCCCAAGTCCTGTAAGCATAAGCATCATGTTACCTAGAAGATCATGTGACCAGTAAAATTCTTTTTGTCCCTCTCCTGTCTCAGTAAAGTAAACTACTAGCAGTATGCGAAAAACATTAACTAGAGAAAAAAGAATGTAGCCTAGTACCATCCATAGTGTTTTATGTCCTATTTTTGAAGGATATGCTAATATAGAAGCAAATAGAAAAAGAATAGGTATCATACCATTACATGCTTTGTTGATAATGATTTTATAGTGTGGGTTTATCCAAATATCTATACCTTTTAGTTGTTCTGGTTTTAGAAACATGTCTAAAAAGTAAAGTGTAAGTTTACTCTGACCCTGATTGATGATATCGGAGAGAGTTGTTGTTGGTGCATAGAAAAATACAAATAATATGACTAAAAAGAGAAAATAAAGGGTTACAAATAGTTTCATGTTGTACTATATCAAGATACAGCTAAAAAACTCTTTTTATATAATTTCTTTCGAAGAGGTTCCATATATTTGTATTCTATGAGTTTATGGCAATTAGTGCATACTTCCTGGTTTAATAGCTTTTGACTTACCTTCTTTGCATAGAGGACAATTTTCAGGAGCATACATCTCAAAAGTAAAGTCATCAAGTGCAAAAAGAGGTATGTTCTTTGGGAGGGAACATTCAGGTTTTGCTGTATCATTTCCACCTATACGTTTACAAAACCCTCTGTTGGCCAGTGAAGCAAAAGCGACTACTTCTCCACCAAGTATTTCTATAGCCTTGGCTGCTTTAAGAGCAGAGCCCCCTGTAGTGATGATATCTTCACATATGATAATCTTTTCACCTTGGACTATGTCAAAACCACGACGAAGTTCCATCCCTCCTTCTTTTTTTTCAACGAAGATAGATCGTACATCTAAAGAACGTGCAAGCTCGTAGCCAGTAAGCACACCACCAAGTGCAGGTGAACATACCGTATCAACCTCTATACCAGCATCTCTTATCATAGTAGCTAGGGCATTAGTAAGCAATGAAGCCTTCTTAGGGTACTCCATAACTTTTGCACTTTGTAAGTAACGACTAGAGTGATTACCACTTGCTAAAAGAAAGTGCCCATCTAAAAGAGCATTAGCTTCTTTGTAGACTTTTTCTACATTCATATTTATACCTTAAGGATAGCAGTTTCTTTAGTTTTAAAAGCTTCATCTATTTTGCTAATATGCTCATCTGTAATTTTTTGTATTTGGTCTTGTGCTTTTTTTGACTCATCTTCACCTATATTTTTATCTTTTTCAAGTTTTTTGATTTTATCATTACCATCTTTTCTTACGTTTCTTATGGAAACCTTTGCATGTTCAACCATACTTTTCGCTTGCTTAACAATTTCAGTTCTTTGTTCAGATGTCATAGGCGGGAAAAAGAGTTTAATGAAGTCACCATCATTGTTAGGGTTTACGCCTATGTTCGCTTCTTGTATTGCTTTCTCGATATCACCTAATAGGTTTTTTTCCCAAGGAGTGATACTAATAGTTGTAGCATCAGTGGCAATAACATTGCCAACTTGTGTAAGTGCAGTCATAGTGCCATAGTAATCAACTTTAATATTGTCTACAATACCCGTAGTTACTTTTCCTGTTCTAAGCGTTGAAAAGTCTCTTTTAAGTGCTTCGATACCCTTATTCATATTTTCAGTAGTGTGGTCAAAAATTTTATTTACCATAATGTTCTCCTAGAGGTTATTAGGCAGATTTTACCCTTTTTTACCTTGTGTATGAATTTGATGAATTGTACTTTAGTGGGGAAGAAAGATTATATATAAAGAAGAGGAAATCTTCATTTGTATATATTACTTTGCAACAGGTTTAAAAGGAGCTGTTGGAGTACTTTTCTCTTGCTCTATAGGTGCAGATGGTGCGGCATTTTTGCTTATAGGTGCTATTGTATCTGCAACAGATGAAGAGTTTTCAGACGTGTAGTAGTATCCAAGTGCTAATGTATTTACAATAAAAAGAAATGCTAGGGTAAATGTAGCTTTTGCTAAAAACCCAGTAGGTCCCTTAGCACCAAATACAGATTCATTACTTCCACTGTATGCACCAAGACCTATGCTTGAGCTCTTTTGGAGTAGAACGGTTATAGTGATTGCGATAGCCAGTATAATTTGTATGATTAAAAGTGTTGATGTCATGTTTGCCTCTTTGATTTTGGGTAACTCCAAACAAATATTTGGGTATAATTTCGGCGATTATACCTAAATAAGTTTGAAATAGTGATGAAGATGGAGAGAGAGTGCAAATAAAAAAATGCGATGAGTCTAAAATAACAAGAGAATTTTCTCGTTTTGCACACAGCTATGAGACTTATAATGTTATCCAATTAGAAGTTGCAAAAGAGCTTATAGAAAATCTTCATTATAAACGACATAAGTATATAGTAGATATTGGCTGTGGTTCTGGTGCAGTATATAAAAATATTACGCAAAAGGCAATATGTTTTGAAAGATTTGTTGCACTTGATGCTTCCAAAGAGATGTTATCCCTTCATCCGAACTCAAATAATATACATAAGTATCATGCTGATTTTAATGTGTTAAAGACTTATGATAAACTAGGTATTGATGTAGATAAAACACTGATACTTTCTTCTTCAGCATTACAGTGGAGTAAAGACTTAAAGTTTACGTTTAAACAACTCTCAAAGAGGGGTTCAAAGGCATATTTTGCCATATTTACTGCAGGTACCTTTAGAACGTTGCATCAAACTGCCAAAATAGAGTCTCCAATTTATACAACACAAGAGTTAAAATTAAATATAGAAAAATACTATCGTGCAAACTTTCTATTAAAAATGTATAGACTAGAGTTTAAAACAGTAAAAGATATGTTTTCATATATTAAAAAATCAGGTGTGAGTGGAGGTAAAAAACAGTTAACGTATAAGCAGACAAAAGAGCTTATGAAAAACTACCCATTGAAGTATTTGGAATTTGAAGTCTTATTTGTAGAAGGAACACCACTAGCATAAATGCGAGTAGTGCTATATTAAAGCTTCGATTATTCGTCGCCACCAAATATACCAAGCATTTGAAGTAATGCTGTAAAGATATTTAAGAAGTCTATATAGAGTGACACGGCTGCATCTACAGGTGAAGAGTACGCACCATTAGCAATATTCTGTGTATCATAGATAGTAAAGAGTGAAAATAGAAGTAAAATACCAGCAGTAATCACTACATGCATTATAGGACTCTGAAGTATAAACATATTTACCAACGAAGCGATAATAACTACAATAAGCGTAATAAACAGAGGTCTCCCCCAACTTGAAAAATCACTCTTGGAGTTAATCGCAAACAGAGAAAGTGCACCAAAGAGTACAGATGTCATTAAAAATGCATTTCCAATCACAGCACCATTACCAGCACCTATAAGTGAAGCCAAAAGAGGTACTAGTGAAACACCTGTCACAAAAGTAAATGCAAAAAGTGCTGCTAAGTTTAGACCAGGCTTGTTTCTAGTCATTCCAAGTCCAACGAATAGCATAAAGAGTTCAAATCCAAAGATGAACCATTTATATTGTTGTACTACTTCCGCATAAGGCATCGTCAGGTATGCTCCAAGTGCCGCTGCTATCATACTTGCTGCAAGTAATTGATAGGTTTTCTTCATAAAACTAACTGAAGCACCTTCTTGAACATATCCAGCTTCTGCTGATGTATAATCTCTATCGTATAAAGCCATAAAAATCCTTTTTAATTAATATCTGCAAGTATAGTCGGGCTAGATTAATCTAAGGTTAATGATTAAGTATCACGCATTATTACGTTGTCTCTGTAGTCTAATATACGCTTCTTGTGCTTTAGTTGCTTCATTCTTGTTTTCTTTAATATGTATTTTTACTTTTTCAACTTTAGAACTAGATACATCTGGAGTGTTCATGCAAGCTGGTATAAAAACTGAAAATAAAAATAGAGGGATAGTCTTCATAAATGGATCCTTTATTGTATGATTATAGAGAAATTCACTTATATTAAGGATATAAAAAATCATCAAAATTATCAGCTTTAATGTAAGTAAAAAAAGAATTTACACAAATTCACACATTTTTTGGAAAAACTATTGACATCTAAGAGGTTCGGTGCTATAATACGCGTCCAACAACACATGGACGACTAGCGAGTTGCTAGTAAGAGTGTTATTGAATGATCTTTGACAACCAAATATAAGTAAACAAATCAACGTCTATTTGAGTTTTAATTTTACCAATTTTTATAAAATTGGATAAGAAGAAACTTATTATAGAAATACAATAAGTGATTCTGACAAATGGTTCAAACCATTTTCAAAGATAGTTTTTAAGATTGCTAAAAGAGGTGTAAGCCAAACTTTAGTGAGATGAATTGAAAGATGAGCTTCTGCTCATCTTAAAGAAGACTTTTAATGGAGAGTTTGATCCTGGCTCAGAGTGAACGCTGGCGGCGTGCTTAACACATGCAAGTCGAACGAGAACGGTACTAGCTTGCTAGTATGTCAGCTAAGTGGCGGACGGGTGAGTAATGTA
>Ga0256844_10001088_pt1 | contig 10298 bp, 8 predicted proteins | sample MusselsmetaG_FD_189100 | JGI IMG/M metagenome (GOLD analysis project Ga0256844, IMG submission 189100) | Mussel associated microbial communities from hydrothermal vent at the East Pacific Rise, Pacific Ocean - Mussels | ecosystem: Host-associated > Mollusca > Shell > Unclassified ... | reverse complement strand
ACTTTGAGCTTTATGTAATAAGTCATTGCTAGCTATAGCGTAGCAATCTCTTTATTTTGGTCTTCTAAAGATTAATAAAAAAGAATTATCTTTGCAAAACAAATTAAAAATCTAATTAAAAAATTATATAAAATGAAAGTAAATAATTATGTTGATATTTCAACAGTAGAAAGAGAAGCAAAAAAAGATTATATAGACCGTCATTCACCATTTTTATATTGTGATGATACAGCAACTAAAGGTGAAAAATTCAAAGTAACTGTAAAAGTTGGTAATGAGTATACTCATCCAGATGATTTTGATCATTACATTTCTTATATTCAACTTTGGGATGGTGAAACTTTATTAGCACAATCTAATTTTGAAGCAGGAACTTTTGGTTCGGTTTCTAATCATGCAGAAGTTGACTTTTATATTGTACCTACAAAAAGTAAAATGAAATTATCAGCTACAGCTTATTGTACTAAACATGGTTTATGGGCAAATGAAACTAAAGAAGTAAAAGTTTCATAATTAGAAAATAATTAAATAAAAAAAGCAGTTCAAAAATGAACTGCTTTTTTTAGTTTAAAACTTACTCAATATTGTAAAAGAAAAACTTCTTCCTGGAGCGCTTATTGAAGATGCAAATTCTTTATAGTGTTCATCTAAAATATTATCAATATTTAACATTAAATTAATTTTATTATTTAAAGTATAAATAGCATTAAAATTAAATGTTTTCCATGAAGGATTTCCTAAATCATATTCATTTGTATTTAGGTTAAAAGGTGTTTGTTCTACATTGTCAATTCCTTCAATTAAATTATAATCTTTATATTTTTTCTTTCCATTAAAACGAAGATTAAAACTAGTATCAAAATTATTTTTTTTATATCCTATTTCAAATACACCAAAAATTGGAGGTATAGATGATAATGGATCACCTGTATCTAATGCTTTTCCTTTAGTATATGTGGCACTTGCTTTACCATAAAAATATTTAGATATTTTACCATTAAAACTAAATGTTCCTCCAAACACATTAGCTGTCCCTTTATTTACATTCGCAATAGTTGTAACAGTTTCACCATCATATTCAATAGTTGAATTTCCATTTAATTCAAACAAATCTCTTGTAATATATTTATTTAATAAAGTATAATATGCTGTAAAACTAATATTCGTTTTTTTAGAATTTAAATACTTAATAAAAGTAATTTCCGAATTATAAGCTTGCTCGGGTTTTAAATTTACATTAGGGACAGTAACAAATCCATTTTTTTCTCTGATTTTTCCAATATCATCAATATTTGGAGATCTAAAACCTGAAGAAATAACTGCGTTAAACTGCACACTACTCCTTGGTTTAAAAACATAGCCAATAGTTGCAGTTGCAGCAGTATTGTTAATTACAATATCATTATCTAATAATGTTATATATGTTTCATCATTCCATTTAGCTTGTAAAGTTGTATTAGAAACCCTTATACCTGTATTTAGAGTTTCTAGCTTACTAATATCTTGCCTATAATCAATGTAAAATGCAGAACTAGTATAACGACTTCCACCATCAGGATATCTAGTTTGAACTATAAATTCATCTTCATAACCAACAAGATTATTCCCAACAACATGTAATTTTTCACCTTTAGATGAGGAATTAACTTTATTAAAAGTAAACTCAGTTCCATAAGAAATTGTCCGTTTGTTTTTTGTGGATATTGGAACTTCAAAATCACCATTTAAACTAAAAACATCAACATCTTCAAAACGAGAATAACGTTTTAAACTGTTAAATTTTCGCTGTACTCTAGATTCTTTTATATTTTGATATGCAATAGTAATTGTACCATTATCTAACCATTTTTTTTCGGGCATTACTCCTATTTGTGTAGAAACTAAAAATCTTTTTTGAGGTCCATAATGCCATTCAGCATATTTTAAATCATTATTTTTAAGCTGAGTTAATTTATCAAATCTATCAATGTCAGTAGATTTGCTATACTGTATATTAAAATTTAAATCTGTTTTTTTTGATAAAGGAATAACTATCTTTTGTAAAAAATCATATTGCTTAAAACCTACATTTTTTTGCTTTTCAGGATCTGGATTTACAATAGAGCTTTCATTATAATGGGTTTCTGTATTATTTGAAATTAAAGGTTGTAAACCCCAATTTTCAAAACCATGATTTCTATTTTTACCCATTTTTAAATCTCCAAATTTACTATAAGAAAAGCTAGTAAACGATGCTATTTTTTTCGATTGTAACTCAAATGCTACATGAGTAGTGAATTCACTATTCACAGTATTATACCTTGTTAAAAAGGAAGGTATAACTCTAAATATATCATTAGTTTTTGGCTTTTTTGTAAAATAATGTATAACTCCTCCTAGTGCATCAGATCCATACATTACTGATGAAGGACCAAAAATAACTTCTGTTTTCTCTAACATATTTGGAGAAATACTAATTGAGTTTTGTAAATGACCTTTACGATAAATAGCATTATTCATTCTAACACCATCAACAACAAGTAAAATTCTATTAGCCTCCATTCCTCTTAAAACAGGACTTCCTCCTCCAAATTGTGATTTTTGAACTTTAATACCCGGAATATTAGCCAGCATATCTGCTGCTGTTTGAGGTGTAGATTTAGTGATATCTTTACTTGATAAAATTGTGATTTCTTGAGCTATTCTACTTCTTTGTACTTCTTTTTTACTTGCAGATAAAAAAACTTCATTTAATGAATTAGATTTTGGTATCAAATAAACTTTTTTAGTTTCTAATATTTTTGATTTTATTACGTAAAATTCTTCATAATTTATATGATTAAAAAAAACTGTTTCGTGATTATTAAAAATATTTAAATCTAAAACCCCATCAATATCCGATACACAATGTGTGCTATTAATAATATTTGAAGCTGTTACACTACTTATTGGTTCATTAGTTATTTTATCAAAAATTACTATTTTTTGAGCAAATAATGTCTCTGCAACTACCAATAAGAAAAATAATAATACTTTCTTCAAAATAATAATAATTATCTAAAAATCGTTTGTAAAATTTCTAACGATTTAGGTTTTCTAAATTCCGGCAAATGTAATGTAAAATATCGGATAAGTATATCAATTAATACTTGCCGTTCTTTTACATTAATATTAACTTTAGAAAAAGCCTCAAAATTTGTACCAATCAGACTTTTAAACAATATAAAATCATCTCCATAAATAAAATTAGCTATTGGTTTATGAAAAACAAAACTCCCTTCTTGTAAATTAAAAAATAAATCAGTTTTTTTAGGTAAATTAGGATTAAATCCTAAATATTTTGAAAGCTGTAATAAAAATACAATATGAAAACTATTGGTTATATCATGAGTATCTAACCATATTATAGAATTTTCAATAAACTTAAAAAGCAAATCATTTTTAGTTTCTTCTTTTAAAATATTTGATAAAATTTCTGATAAGAATAAAGCGATTGTGTTTTTATAAATATCTGTATAAATATTATGTAATGGGTGATAAACATTAATCTCATTAATATAATTTAAATGACCTCTATCATTATGATTAGCGACTAAATCTAATAAAGTAAAAGTCTGAAAATAAGCAGGTTTAAATTTTTTACTCTTTGTGTTTTTAGATAACACTCCTTTAACTAAATAAGATTTTATACCTTTTTGAGTATAACATTTTACAATTAAACTTGTATCTTTAAATTTTATAGAACTTAATACTATTGCTTTAGTTGTTTCAATCAAAACTTTAAATTAATTGATTATTGCAACTTTGGTTATTGATGTTTCAGATTTATCAGGTAATGATAACATAATTATATAAACACCAGAAGCTACTTTTCTGCCTACTAAATTACGCTTATTCCATATTACCTTTCCTCCTTTTAATTCAATTCCTTCTAAAACATTAGTTTCATAGACTAAATAACCTGCACTATCTAATATTTTAACATTTGTGCCTCTAGGTAAATGTGTTCCATGCCTACCATCAATAGTTATAAAATCATCTTTTTTTGTACAAGGATTTGGATATGCATAGGTCTCATCTAAATGATCTCCAAAAGGAGCTACTTTATTATTATAAACCACAATTCCTTTTGTAGTTGCAAAATAAACTTTACCTGTTGTATCATCTACTTTTATTTTATTAATAAAATTTGATGGTAATGGTGAATTTTCTGTATTAAAAATATGTAAAGTTTTTTGACCACTAGGATTTGTTCCTAAAACACCACCATTTGAAGTTCCAAACCATTTATTATCAGCTCCATCTACTGCTATTGAAAGTATAGGTTGTTCTCCTAGTAAAACCTGACCTTGATCTTCACCTGTTCCTCCATCGAGTTTTATTATTATTTGCTCTGCATTATAATTATTAGATTCAAATAAACTAGAAACATTATCAAATCGTACTAAACCTTTAAGTGTACCAATCCAAATACGATTACTTTTATCAGCTACAAAAGAATAAACTATATTATCTGGCAAACCTCCATTTCCGACCGTAGTATTAAGTGCTTTTGTTTTAGTACCATTACTATTTAATACTAAAATACCATTTTGCCTCATTTCTAGCCACTTATTATTATTTCCATCTACAATAACATCACCTAATCCTTCTCGTTCATCTTTAATAACACTTGTAAAGTCATAACCAGACCATGAATTTACAGTGTCAAATTTTTTAAGTCTATCAGTAACATATCCATTTGTAACCCATAAGTCACCATTACTATCAAAAGCAGAACTACTAACACATGTGAAATCTCCAAAACTAACATCCCACTGCTCTAAACCACTATTAGAATGATTATACAATTCAATATATTCATCATTTTCAATTTCTAATAAACCTCCAGACCAAGAACTTATATAAGCTTTATTTTCATGGTTTGGATCAATTGTTATATGTAACAAATCAGTAGGAATAGTATTATTATATGATGTATTTATCCAACTTTCACCATTATAATGACTAAATCCTTTTTTTGTGCCTGTCATATTATATGTTGAAAGGTTTTGCCCACCATAAACAACCCATAAATTATTATTTAAGACTTCAATTGCAAAAACATCATTAAAAAGAGGACCTTCTGGATGAATTTCTTCATATTCAGTTTGATTAAATTCTTTTTTTAAAATACCTAATGTTTTTGTAGCTAAATAAGTAGTATTATTAATTGAATATGAATTATTTAATTCATACTCGTTTTCTAAAGTACCTTCATTAAAATCAACTTGTATTAATTGATTGTTATATGTAAATGATTTTGTTTTCAAAACAACATTTAAAAACATTTCGGAACTATTTATATTAACTATTTTTGAGTTATAAGAATTAATTTGTTGTAAAACACTATTACTTACTACCTCATAAAGTATATTATTTTTAGAAGTAAACAACCTATTGTTAAATACTTTTATAGTTGAAAAATTTCCAATAAAACTCCCTATTGGCTGTGTCCAATTATTAAAATCTATTAAATTAGGGTTATTAACATCCGCAAAATAAATTCCGTTTTTTGTAGCTGCATAAATAGTATCATTAAAAACAGCTATTTGATTTATGTTCTCATTTGTAGATTCATCACCAATATAAAATGTATCACCAAATGATAAATTTTCAATATCATACTCTAGTATTGCAAAATCTGTAGAAATATACATTTTATCATTAAACTGCATTATACTATTAATACGTTTTGACCCTGTAATATTTAATCGTAAAATATCATTTGAAACATGAATATTACCATTATTACTTATAACTTCAATCAATCCATCTTCATATCCAATTATAGTCTTATTTGAAGATTTACTATAATAAAAACACGAAGTTGTCTTACCTGATAATCCATTAACTGATGATACTTTTTTATAAAACTTTGTTGAAGTATCATAAACAAAAACAGCATTATCACAAACAGCATAAATTTTATTGCTATTTAGATAAAAATTCTTTACATTATTATACGAAAAAAAATCCTCCCAAGATTCGCTATAATCAATTTGTGAAAACATGTTAGGGAAATTAATAAGTATTAATATTAATAACAAAAAAGTTTTGAATTGATTCATATTTTAAATTTATTAAACAAAAGTATTCTTATTTCATGTTAAATAACGTCTTTTTTATAATTTTATTCTAAATTCAATCTACTTTATTTAGTATAAAATTAAACTGAATTATTCATTAACTCTTGTATATTTGTAATAAACATTTAAAAATGCAAAAGAAAGTACAACTCATTATTTTAGATGGTTGGGGAATTACTCAAAAACCAAAAGTATCAGCCATTTATAATGCAAAAACACCATTTTTAGACTCATTAATTAAAAATTATCCAAATACAAGTCTAAGAACTGATGGTTTACATGTTGGTTTACCTGAAGGTCAAATGGGTAATTCTGAAGTTGGTCATATGAATTTAGGTGCTGGTAGAGTTGTTTATCAGAACTTAGTAAAAATCAATAAAGCATATGAAGAAAAAACTTTAGATTCAGAAAAAGAAATTCAAGATGCTTTCGAATATGCTAAAGAAAATAACAAGAACATCCACTTTATGGGTTTATTATCCGATGGAGGAATTCATTCGCATATTAATCATTTAAAAGGTTTACTTAGAGCTGCAAATAATTTTGGTTTGAAAAATGTTTTTGTTCATGCTTTTACCGATGGTAGAGATTGTGATCCAAAATCTGGAATTAGTTTTATTGAAAAAATTGAAAATTATATGCAACAAACTACTGGTAAAATAGCATCAGTTATTGGTAGGTATTATGCTATGGATCGCGATAAACGATGGGAAAGAGTTAAACTAGCTTATGATTTATTAGTAAAAGGTGAAGGTTTAAAAATAAAAAATATAAACAACGCTATTCAAAATAGCTATGATAATAATATAACTGATGAGTTTTTAAAACCACTAGTTATTACAGATGATGATTCTAAACCAATAGCAACCATTCAAAAAGATGATGTTGTAATATATTTCAACTATCGATCAGATAGAGGAAGAGAATTAACTCAAGTTCTAACTCAAGAAAATCATCTTGATTTTGATATGAAAACATTACCATTATATTTTGTAACAATGACAAGTTATAAAGATACTTTTAAAGGTTTACATATTATTTATCCTACCAAAAATTTAAAAAATACACTAGGTGAAGTTTTAGAAAAAAATAAAAAAAAACAAATTAGAATTGCCGAAACAGAAAAATATCCTCATGTAACTTTTTTCTTTTCTGGAGGAAGAGAAAAAGAATTTAAAGGTGAAAAACGAATATTATGTCCATCACCTAAAGTTGCAACTTATGATTTACAACCAGAAATGAGTGCAAATGATATTAAAAATGCAATAATACCTGAACTTAAAAAACAAGAAACTGATTTTATTTGTTTAAATTTTGCTAATGCAGATATGGTTGGACACACAGGTGTTTTTGAAGCAGCAATTATTGCTGCAGAAACAGTTGATGCTTGCCTAAAAGAAGTAGTTACTACAGCACTAGATAATAATTACACAACTATTATAATAGCTGATCATGGTAATAGTGAAAAAATGGTAAATGCCGATGGTTCAGTTAATACTGCACATACAACTAATCCTGTGCCTTTAATTTTAGTAGATAAAGAAATTAAACATATTAATAATGGCGCCTTAGCTAATATTGCTCCTACCATTTTAGAGTTAATGGGAATTAAACAGCCTAAAGAAATGACAATGAAATCACTATTATAGACATAAAACAACTCTTTTAAACGAATAAACGAATAAACGAATAAACGAATAAACGAATTTAAAAAAATGATTCCAAAAAATACTAAAATATTAGCCATTGACTTTGATGGAACTATAGTTGAAGATGCTTACCCAAAAATAGGCAAACCTCGTTTATTTGCATTTGAAACTTTACAAAGATTACAAGAAAAAGGTCATCGATTAATATTATGGACATATAGAAACGGAAGGAAACTTCAAGAAGCTGTTGATTATTGTAAAGAAAATGGAATTGAATTCTATGCAGTAAATAAATCATACCCAGAAGAAGTTTTAGATAATAGTATTAGTAGAAAAATACATGCAGATATATTTATTGATGATAGAAATTTTGGTGAATTACCAGATTGGGGAAAAATTTATAATAATATATTAAATGAAGAACCAAAAATTTCTAAAAAGAAAAAAGGCTGGTTTGGGTTTTAAGGTACACCAACAAGTTACAAGTTAAAATTAAGTTTTTTTAATATTTCTTAATTTATAACGCAACCTTTCTAGTTTTTAGAGTTTATATTATTGAATACAAACTCAAATTCATTATGAAAAAAGTAAAACAAATTATCCTATTAATGCTATTAATCACTAGTATTTATTCATGTAATAATGATGATAAAGAGAGTACTTATGAATCTACAGCTATTATAAGAGATTTTAATTCATTACAATATCCTTGTCACGGATTTTATATTGAAATTGAAGGAGAAGAAACGAGTAAAGAAGTGCTAATTTTACCAAATGGGGTATTTGAAAAATTATCAAAATTTCCACTACCAATTTGTGTTAATATAAATTGGCACGAAACAACTTGTGATAATAATTCTCAAAATTTAATAGCAATTGATTCATTAGAAATTTTAAATTCGACAATAGAAACCACAAGTTTAGAGGCTGAAAATAATTGTATCAACACATTATATCAAAGTGATATTGATTTATCAGAAAATTATACAATTATTCGCTCTCAGTCAGCGTATGATAATTTAGTTACTGGTTCATGTCAACCACAAATAGACTTTAGTCAATATGATTTAGTTATTGGTAAAAAAGGATTACCAAATGGAATTATATCTGTAGATTATCAATTATTTGAAAATTGTGAAAATCAAGATTTGGAGTTACAAGTACAATTTAATTTGAATCTTACAACAGTAGCGCCAAATGTAACCTATCATCGATTAATTCCTAAACTAGGTGTGGAACAAAATTTAATTGTAGAAATAACTATGAATCAAAATCAGATATAATGAAAAAAGCACTTTTAATTGTAGTAATATTTTTATCTTTATTCTCTTGTAGTAAAGCAGAAATTAACGTTAATTCAAGTAGGTTAGATGGAGATTGGTTTATGCAAGAATACTCTTTTTATGATATTCTTAGCCCAAACTTATCTGAAGATTATATTATTTGGAGTTTTGATACGCAAAACAACAATCTTAAAGTAGTCAATTATTTTTATGATGAAGAACCTTATGGATTAGCACCTGGTGAATATTCGTTTTCTTATACTGAAAATGAAATTTTCATCTCAGTTGAAGACTCAACAATTAGATATGATTATGGATTTAATAATAATAAATTAGTTTTAACTGATGATCAGCAACAATTAGATGGTGGTGTTTTAATATATCTAACAAAAAACAATAATAATTGTGTTATTGATCCATTAGCAGATTTAGCATGGTTACACGAAATTAAAACTATTTTAGAAATATCAATGAATGCATATGGTAGTCAAATAGTACAATATAACTATAATGGAGAATGTGTTTACTTAGTGAATGATTGTTTTAATTGTAGCGATAATCTTATTCAGGTTTATAATGTGTCTGGGGAAGTAATTTGTGAATTTGGTGGTGTAGAAAGTGTTAATACCTGTCCTATTTTTTATGAAACGACTACCGACATGCATTATTTATTCAATAATGTTTCTCAGAGTTGTGACCAAGACACAACAATAAGTGAGGTGTTATATTTAGAAGAATCAGAAGAGCCAACCATTATTAGTATGGAGATTATAAACCATTGTTTACATATTAATTATAGCGATAGTGGTTGTGATGGGAATACGTGGACGTTAAATTTAATCGATTCGGATGAAGTTTCAAGCACCGAACCACCACAAAGATTTTTAAAACTATCCATTACGAATGAAGAACTTTGTAGTACAGTTATAACTAAAGAAACATCATTTAATATAGAAAATTTACAAGTTAATGGCAATCAAGTTTTATTAAAGATAGCTGATAGTCAAGTTTTATACGAGTATTAAAGCCTGGCATTTGGATTTAGATCAACTCATATATAAGTGCAAAGAAAACGATAGAAAAGCACAAGCCGAATTGTATCAACGTTATAAAGATACATTATTCGGTTTGTGCTTAAAATATTGTAGGAATATTAAAGATGCCGAAGATGTTTTGCAAGATAGTTTTGTTACTGTTTTTACTAAAATAGACGGTTATACAGCAATTGGTTCTTTTGAAGGATGGATGAAACGTATTAC
>Ga0256844_10001087_pt1 | contig 10299 bp, 10 predicted proteins | sample MusselsmetaG_FD_189100 | JGI IMG/M metagenome (GOLD analysis project Ga0256844, IMG submission 189100) | Mussel associated microbial communities from hydrothermal vent at the East Pacific Rise, Pacific Ocean - Mussels | ecosystem: Host-associated > Mollusca > Shell > Unclassified ... | reverse complement strand
CCAGGCTTGAAAATACCGGGAAACGAAAAACAGGCGATCGGAAAGGGCAGTCTTTTGAAAAGGAACTACCGTTGGAACCCGGTCAAAATATCATCGAAGTGACTGCCTTTAACAGCAGCAACGAAATCGAATCCAGGCCGGCTCAGGCCTCTGTGTACCGACAGACAACAAAAGAACAGAAAAAAAAGCCAACTCTTCATATACTCGCCATTGGTGTAAATAAATATCGGGATCAGGCCCTGAAACTGGAGTATCCTGTTGATGATGCCAAAGCTTTTGCAGACATCCTGCGCCAGAGCAGCAAAAAATTGTTTAGTTCTGCCCATGTTGAATTTTTGCTCGACACTGAGGTAACTGAAAAGAATATGGCTAAGATGTTCAGTAATCAGGCAGCAAAAATTAAACCAGACGATGTTTTTGTGCTTTACATAGCAGGTCACGGCCTTGCCGTGGAAAGTAACTATTATTTCCTCCCTTGGGGGCTGCTGTACAAAAATGAACAATCTGTGATTGATGATGGTATATCCAGAGAAAACCTGCAGCGGTTTCTAGCCATGATCCCTGCCAATAAAGCAGTAATTCTGATCGATACCTGTAATGCCGGTGCCTTCAGTAAAGTGTCAAGCCGTGGGTTAAATGAAAAAACCGCAATCAGCAAACTCATTCGTGCCACAGGCCGTGCAACAATTATGGCCTCAACTGAAACCCAGGCTGCCTATGAAGGTTACAAAGGACACGGTGTTTTCACCTGGACACTCATCGAAGCTCTTAAAGGAAGAGCTGATCAAAAAGGTAATAAAGACGGCATCATTACCATCAATGAACTGGCTGAATTTGTAATGGAAGAAGTTCCCAGAATCACAATGGAAAAGTGGAAATATGAACAGTTTCCTCTGCAAGATCTTACCGGTCGGTCATTTCCCCTTGGGGTGACTGATTAAACTAAACCAGCGAAAATAACTGCTCTTCAAAACAGTTGAGTTAGTAGTATTAAAACTTCTATATTTTGAGCCATTGATACATAAAGTACGATGGAGTTAAGAGAGGTTCAAGAAATCAAGATCGATTTCCTGATGAGATTTGAACAATATGTACATCAGAGGAAAAAGATGAAAGGTGAATCATGAAAGAGAAACATACCTTTAACCAAATACTCAGCAGTGCCGGTGAAGTGTTCAGAAATATAAGACCGGGGCCTGACTGCCCACCCATTGATCTTTTAACTGCTTATACCGGACTCGAGCTTACAACACAGGAGGCCGAATCGATTTCTGTGCATGTTGTCGGTTGCAAAGCGTGCGAGATGGTCGTTCTGCGGCTTGAAACTGATCAATATTTCTGGAATGAAATGCTTGAACGCGATCAGGAAACAGCCCTGGCAGAAGCTCTGGGAAAAGAAGGAAAGAAGGTCGTTAAAGAACTGATCAAACAGGAGACTGCCAGACAGCCTGTTTTTATTTCTAAAATTAAAGAAGCCATGGTCGCCTGGGTTACACCACTATGGCAGCCACTTTACGCAGGTGAGGCTGTTACGGCTGCAGAGATTGAAGAGCAGTCCACCAGGTTTGAAATGGATTACGGCGAATACATAAACCTCAATTGTCACTGGCAGGATGAGAAGGACAGCCAGGCCTGTATTGATCTGTCATGGCAGGCCAATCTTCTCCAACCTTCAAAAATATGGGCCAGGTTCATCGATCCTGAGAAAAACATAATTTTGACTGAAATCCTTCTTGGAACAGAACTAGAAGGTAAACTTCGGATCTTGAGCAGCGAGCTTAGCTTCAACCCAGGCACGGATAAATGGGCTATTGCCATAATCGTTGAAGAATAATTTATGAGTATTCATTTTGCCTATCCCAATGTCCTTCCTAAAAAAGGAGCTTTTATTGGCTGCGGCCGTTATACGGTTTTTGCACCCGACGATGCACCACCTGCCAGATATAACGAGGTTCAGGATGCCCCAAATACGCCAAATAAAAACAGTCTGAAACGGGCTGTTCAACTGCTGGCTTCTGAATCATACGAATCTACATACTCACTGTTCCACAGGCAGGATCAATCTGATCAAAAATACCAGGGGGACTCCCTTGATCTTGCCTGGTTCCTCGTTCATATCCTGCGAGCCCATACATTAAGATATAAAATTAAAACTGATATCTGGTGTACTGGAGTAATCCAGGTGGATGGCAGCGGTCCACATCTGCTGGATGTAAATCCAGACGGCTTTGCTCTTAAATTGCAAGCCTTTCTTGATCCGGCAAATACAGACTTACTGTTTATAGTTCCCCTGGCCAATCTTGATCCCCCGGCGCGGTCACGTTGCAGAGAAAACAACGTCCCTATCCTGCGACTGAACGATTTAAACAAAAACAGTTTGGATACGATACAGAAAAAAACTATTCTTGCCGTCGCTGCGGATGAGTTATCACTTCTTTTGGAGTTGTTTTTTGTGCTTCCCTCTTCCCCCGCAACAACGAAAAAAAAGACAGGATGGTTTCTTCTATTTTCACTGCTGGCTTTGAGCGGGGGCGTTGCAGGAACACTTTATTTGTCACGGGAAACACCTGAACAAAAGAATCTGGCTCTACCTGCTCCATTACTGGAAAATCCACTCCCTGCTTCTTTGCCAATTGAAGCCTCACACGAGATTTCCGAAAACAGAAAACCTTCTGCCCCAAAATACAATCCTGCAGATATTATAATGAAAGTGGAGCAGGGAAAGTTTTCATCCATCCCATCTTTTTTGAATGATACTTCTGTTGATGATAATAGCGAATTACAGAAACTGAGAGAAGAAATGGGACGCAAGCTGCTTGTCCAGGGAGAACTGGAATATCGGCTTGAAGATGGGAAAGAGGGTAAAATTAGTATCTCTACAGATATAACGCCACCGGTTCTCAATCATCACGACTACTATCGCCTTCGTTTTCAGATGAACAGCCCTCCCGATGCATTGTATCTATATCTCTTTCAGGTGGATTCAAGGGGTAATTTAACACCACTATTTCCAAGCTCCCAATTTGGCACAAATAATCCGGTCAGACCATGGCAATGGCCCATCTCCATTCCTGATCAAGATGATAAGTGGATTTTTTTAGACCAGCTGTCCGATTCTGCCCGACAGCAGTCTCTGGAAATCCTCTATGTGCTGACCACCCCCTGGCCTGCCAAAGATATAGAATCCCTGAGCAGAAAATTGCTGAATAAACCAGGGAATGAAGATGAGATTAAGGCTCAATTGCTGGCCAGCCTCTCTCTTCGGCAACAATTAAATATACCTTCAATAACCTGTATTCGCTGGAGTTTTTTCCATGGTCAGTAAGAGAACAGAAATAAATATAGCTTAAATGAGCTAACGCTCTGTATTTGACGATACGTTTATTAAGAATGAAACTTTGTTTCCATTTATTTTAAACAGAGAGGATCGGGCATGAAATTATTTTTGGTTTTCTTTTTGAGCATATTTACCGCTGTCTGCTGCTTTACCAACTCTGCGGATGCTGAAGGTAGAATAAGCACCAGTCGTTATCAGACTCTTCACATAAAACAGATGGCCCACAGAAATTTTAGCAATCATGGCCGAACAGGATATGTATATGAAGAGCAACAATACAGCCTGTATGGCAGCAAATCAATAAGCATCGGCACTGTTCAACTGGAAAGAAACAGCAGGATAAGAGAAATGTATATCGCTGTTGATATGAAGAGAAGCCAGAGAATACAACGTTTATCTCAGAAAAGAAAAATATCCATCGGTCGAGTTTCTGGAGATGTCAGCCGTCTGAAATCATTAAATGTTTTTGTTAACAGTAATGGAAATATGCATTACTAATTGTGTATAACAATCCGAACACCACCCAATAAGGTAACTCCATGAAAACAATCCATGCATTATCTGCCGTATTTCTGATGCTGCTGCTCTCTTCCTGTACTGGTCTCAGCACTCAGGACATTCTGGATATCAAACAACCACCTAAACCCGATTCTGTTGCCAGCGATTATTCAAAAGCCCTGGATAAATTCAGTGCCATGCTGACCACATATGATCTCCCGGAAACACAAGTTGTTCTGCTTGGTAAAACTGTACACAACAAGACTGCCTGCGCCAACCTGCCCATGGATATCACTCAAATGGTTGCAACAGCAGTGAACAGGCTTGGCGGAAAAATACGATTTGCTCCATATGATCCTGTCTATCTTGAGCATGAAGCAATTTTCCTTAGTCAGTTTGGCGTGCCCATGGGGCGTGAACTACCTGCATTAGTTATTGATGGTGCTATTACAGAGTGTGATGAAAACCTTGATGCTCTGGAAATGGGAGTTGATGGAGACGCTGTCGGAACTTATCATGGGCAAGAGGGAGAAGTAAGTGGTGGTGCTAACAAAACGAGCAATATTTCTCGCATTACTCTCGATTTTCATTTAATGGAATACTCCAGCAGCCTGCTGTTGCCAAGGATACAATCATCTCTGGCCATTGATATAAAAACGATTGAAGGCGGATATGATTTTGCCATTCAGGTTCTGGGTTCCGGATTTGGCCTGAATCGCTCACGAAAAATTACCCAGGGAAAACATGAAGCCATAAGAGCCGTGGTTGACATGAGTATGTTGCAGGTTCTTGGTAAGTTTCTTCAGGTTCCCTACTGGCGCTGCCTTGAGGATGCAACACCTGATAATGAGGTTATAAAAGTCCTGGAGGAAACTTTTGCAAGAGTTCCACGAGAAAACGGTATTGCCGTCATCCAGAATCTTCTCCAGAAACATGGCTATACTACTGTTCAAAGCAGCGGGGTGCTGGATGCTGCAACCAGAAACGCAATCAGCGATGTCGCCAGCAAGAGTAATAATCAGGCACCGGCACAGATCAGTCCATCCCTGTACAGCTATCTGTACATAAATCTGCCATTGGATTTTTCTATTATTGAACACTATTCCGGGAATACATACGGGCAGGAATTGACAACTCTTCCTGCGCTGGAGAAACCTCAATCGCCCTCATTGTCAAATACTGGCACTACTCAATTTACTTCTAATCTGCATACCGCTGTAATTTACCGACCTGGTAAAATGGGTGAAGTTGTGCTGCTTTCAGGCGATATACTTAAATCAGGTGACCATTACAAGGTAGTTGTGGAGCCGGAACAGGATTGTTATCTGTATGTTTTTCAAAAGGACAGTGCCGGGAGATTGTTTCTCCTCTTCCCACGAAACGACAGACATGATGGACTAAGTAATCCTGTGCTTGGGAATAAAGCCTACGAATTCCCAGGAAATGATAAATATTTTTTCCTTGATCAACGAAAAGGTGATGAACAGATATACTTTTATTCCTCAGGAAAAGTAGATCTGTTCATAGAAAATATTGTCAGCCAACTCACTAAAAACATTTCTGATATCCAGAAGCAAAGTCTTGAAAAAGAATTGCTTCATTACTTATCCTCCAAAGAAACTGTTAATGCATCCGGACCGGGAAAACATCTTTCTCTCAAGCAGGAAAATGGGTTGAAGACTATTCAAATGAATCGTGTCCAAAAATTAAACAAAGATAAATTGTATGTTTTTCCGTTTAAACATCAATAGCGATTTTCGGTTTTAAACGAGACAAATGAAAATAAGGGACAAACTATGAAAGTTACAAAATTAACGTTGGCTATACTGAGTATTGGGTTTTGCGGTCTATTGAATTGCACAATAAGCCATGCCATGTCCACAGCTGATTACATCAACGCACTTAAACCCTCCATCCAACCGTTAAAAGGACAACGAGGTGTTGGGGGAACTTCCTTTTCCTCTGCTTCACAGGATTCTCTGGAAGTTGCCCTTCGGCTGCAATTTGCTCTAAACAGCGCCGACCTAAGCACTGAAGCGGTGGAACATCTTCACACTCTTAATGCAGTGACAGAGCTACAGAATCTTGCAGTAGCACTTGAAGACGAGTCACTTCGCCAATTTAAATATCTTGTTGAGGGGCATACATGCAATCTTGGAACAGCAGAACATAACCTGGCACTGTCCAAAAGACGGGCCTATGCAGTGGCTGAATGGTTAACGAAAAACACTAGCCTCTCTCTTGAGCAGTTCGAAGTCAGCTGGTATGGAGAAAGCTGTCCTGTTGTTGCAAACACTGATGAATCTGCCCGAAAAGAAAACCGGAGAGTTGTGATCAAAAATACACAACAAAAAGTTGCCGTATCCTTACAGAATAAGCCGGCAACAATACAAATTACCAGATATAAAAATGGACAGAAAGAGAGCGTAAATGACGGCGATACATTGGAATCCGGAGAACATTATTCTCTTGCTTTTCAAACGGCCTCAATGCCATACGCGTATGTCTGCCAAATGGATTCCAGCGGTGCATCAGTACTGCTTTTCCCCGGTTCGAAAGACCCTCAGCAGACAAATCCTGTAACACCTGGATTAACCTATCAAATGCCAGGAGGGACTGATCTTTTTTACCTCGATGACACAATAGGCAGCGAACAGATCATGTTAATGGTATTTGACACACCTGTGGCAGATCCTCTGCTTGCGTGCAAAACAGCTTTTCAAGATGATACCGTTGCCCAACGCGGTGTAGGAGGCGTTGCTGTCATAAAACCTGCTCCTGAGAATGTTCCTGCAATCAGAACAGATGACGATCTTCAATTATGCGAAATTATGCCGGACGGGAGAACCCGTGGTCTTGGTGGAATTACAAAACCTGATCAGGCCATAGCTTCAACAAACAATAGTATACCTTCACTGGACAATGCCTGCAAAGGGTACTTTTTGAAACGGTTTTTCATTCATAAATAAGAGGAAAAAAATGAAAGTAATTCATTTTAGCATCATTACTATATTTGTAATATTCTTTGAGTCACATGCAGCATTTGCGAATAATGCTCTTGTACCTGTAATTTCGTTACTATTGAATGAATCTCCTCTAGGTATAAATAAGTGTCAGGCAAACCTTCTTGCAGATCTCAACGGTCCTCAAAGCACGGGCCATGCGGTAGCTGCACGGTTTACTAATTTTGGAAACTTAACACTGTTTTTTGCTGATCATGAGGATACTGGAAAAGAACCATGGGTTACTGATGGAACTCCAGCAGGAACCCATATATTGAAAGATATTCAACTTGGACCGGAAGACAGTATTGAAACCTCAAGCCCTGACAGAGAAATCGTGCGCGTTGGAGACAAAGTGTATTTTCTTGCAGACGATGGTGTCCATGGTGAGGAATTATGGGTGACAGATGGCACGAATAATGGAACGAAAATGGTGGACGATATTGAATCTGGCACGGGTAGTTCATGGCTTCGGAATCTCACATCATTCAATGGAAAGTTATATTTTTTAATGGCCCGACCAAATCCAGACGGAAATGGTGTTAATGGCCTCTGGGTGTCAGAAGGTACAGCCGAAACAACCCAACTTGTATCATATGGCCCTCCAAATATAGGCACTTGGTCAGGAGAAAAAGCCGACAGCATGGTTGTGTTAAACAATCGGTTGATTTTTGCCGCACGTTCTGAAGATGCCGGTTTTGAGCTGTGGCAGTCCGATGGCAATTCGTCTGGAACAAGCTTGTTGAAAGATATATACCCTGGTACTTCTCATTCCAACCCGCGTCAGCTTACTGTTGTTGCGGATAAGGTATTCTTTATGGCCAACGATGGGTCTCATGGCACTGAATTATGGGTAACCAACGGAACCAGCAACGGAACGCTGATGGTAAAAGATATCTATCCCGGCTCTGAGAGGGGGGTCATGGCTATTAGTATTGACGCACAAAGAAAAAAGAACCCGGGCTTTAACGATAAACTCTATTTTGCAGGTAGAACACCATCACAAGGAACCGAATTATGGGTTACAGACGGCACCCCTGCGGGCACCAATATAGTACGAGATATTGCTCCTGGCTCTGATTCAAGCGATTTGGTTACGCCACATGATTGCTTAAGGGCTGGTGAAGTTTTTAATAATAAATTCTACTTTAGTGCAGATGTGTACTCTGAAGCAGGTGACAAGATACACGACAGGGCACTATGGCGAGTAAATGAAGATGGCAGTACTACTGTTCAGTATTCTTGCTGTCCACCTCCCCAATCCAATCATTCTAATGGGGAAGTAGAATTTTTGACTGCAAACAATGATTTTTTATTTTTTCGGGGTACAGGGGTACTTAACGGCTCGTACAGAAGACAGGAATTGTTTATTATGGACAACCATGGTCAAACTCGCTTAATTGATATTTATCCGGGTAACGTCACTTCAGACCCTGGTTATCTTCATATTCGAAATGATCAATCATTGTTGTTTGTGACCGATGGTAACTTAGCCCCAGGTGTAGGTTTATATTTGCTTGAGTGTCAACAATAGAACCATCATGTCTGCTTGCATAAATATCTGTAAATAATTTTAGTGCAGATATGGGAAAATCAGCTAAAAAGTCTCTACTGTAATTATAACTGGATAAATGCCCTGGTGGCAGAGATAACTCAGCACCACCCTCGACTATAAGTCGAGGGGTTGATCAAGGACGGTCGATTTGAAATCGACTATCGCCACAACAAGTTCGCCATCCTGAGCATCTATATATTTTTGAATGATCTCGTCAGTTATATTGCCAGAACTCACTGCCAAATAACCTCGAGCCCACAAGTGGCGACCCCAAAATTGTTTTTTGAGATGAGGGAACTCTTGCAACAAAATACGGGAGCTGATCCCTTTTAACCACTGCATTATTTTGCTGACATTCTGAGTCGGACGGTAGCCAATAAACATATGAACATGATCTTCAGCGACCTTTCCAGAAAATACTTCTATCTCGTGCTCAAATGCAATTTGACGCAGTACATCACGAACCCTTATGGATACTGGACCACGTAATACTTTCTTTCTGTATTTCGGAATCCATATTACATGCACTTTTAAATCTGTCTTAGTATGGGAGCCTGGTCGATAACGTCGCATAGCGAAAAAGATAAACTTTTCTTCGCCTGAAGGCGGGGGGGCAACCATCCCCGAAAGAGACACTAAATATAATAGGAGTTTAGCATGATAAAAAAGATTGTTATTTCATTTTTCATTTTGTTATTTTTTGCTGGATGTGCGAGTAACAGACAAAGTCTTCAACGAGAATCTGCTCGGAATATTGGAAACAACTTACGACCAAATGATATAACTATTTCCGATGTAAACAGGGGAGCCTTAAATGTAGATTGGAAAGCAACAACACCAGATGGAACTATATTTAATTGCAATGCAGACGATATGGTTCGTCGAGTTAACTGTGTGAAATAATAACAAAAGATAACAATGGTATTAAGAAGGTCGTTATGTCTCTGAAAAATACAATTTGTATGCACCACCAAAAGTACGTTATTGTGTACGCATAATATTACCTTTGAGGTGCCATCATGCCAAGACTTAGAATTGACCAAGACATTCGATCCATGTCTGAATTCAGAACAGGGATTGCTTCTTTTTTGAAACAAGTTCACGATACAAAAAGGCCTCTCATAATTACTCAACATGGAAAAGGAGCTGCAGTCCTATTAGATGTTGGTGAATATGAATCAATGCAAGAGAAAATTGAACTGCTCAAAGATATTCAAGTTTCTGTAAGTCAAATTGAAGACGGTGAGGGAATTGAGCACCAAAACGCAAAAAAAATGATTCTTAAAAGAGTTTCAGCGTGAAAATTATATGGTCTCCTTTGGCCGTAGAGAGAACCTCCGAGATTGCTGAATATATCACAATTGACAACCCATCTGCTGCCATAGCATGGGTAGAAAAAGTATTTGAGAAAGTTGATTTGTTGAAATTATCACCCGAAATGGGTCGGGAAGTTCCAGAAATTTTGAGAAAGGAGATTAGAGAAATTATCTTTGGTAACTATCGTATTATTTACCGAATTGAAAAAACAAAAATATCTATTCTCACTGTTCGCCACAGCAAACAGATATTGCCAGTTGATGAGATACTGTAGACAAACCTACAATGAATCTGAATATTTCTGACAATCATATTCCTCACAATAGCATTGAGTACAAATTCAACAAATATTCAAATTACGATAAGACGAGAACAACTGCTCTCACATGTCTGCATTGAAATACGCTTTAAAGAGGCATCAGCAACCAGTCGTCCCTAGGTTTAAGGTTGCATTTAGTATTTACATGTTGTTATTATTTTACTTGATTACCCTATCAAGAAAGGAGATCAGGATGAAATCGCTTATTGCAATTATTTCACTATTGCTTCTTGGCCATTCGGGGCCGTCACTTCCAGACAGACCTCTGGCC
>Ga0256844_10001086_pt1 | contig 10300 bp, 10 predicted proteins | sample MusselsmetaG_FD_189100 | JGI IMG/M metagenome (GOLD analysis project Ga0256844, IMG submission 189100) | Mussel associated microbial communities from hydrothermal vent at the East Pacific Rise, Pacific Ocean - Mussels | ecosystem: Host-associated > Mollusca > Shell > Unclassified ... | reverse complement strand
ATCTCTGCAAATGTGAGAGAAGAGAAAAGTAGTGTTAGAGCTAATAGTTTATTCATTGTTGACTCCTTTTATTAAGCTAGATTCTAGCCAATAAAATAACATTTGTCAACAATAAATAACTTTCATAAAGCTTTAAGAGTGGCTATTTTTAGAGTAAGCCCATTGCCAACTTAGCTTCATCGGTCATTTTGTCTTGTCCCCATGGTGGGTCAAATACAATATCAACATCAATATTTGCCAATCCCTCTTGCCTACTCACAATACTTTTTACCAAATCTACTATGACTTGAGAAAATGAACATGTTGCAGAAGTAAGCGTCATAGTTACGGTACACATCTTCAACATTGAGACATCATTTGTCCAACACTCAATGTTATAAACCAGACCAAGGTCATAAATGTTCACAGGAAGTTCTGGGTCATATATCTGCTTTAGATGCTCAACAATCTTTTCTTCCATTTCACGGTCAGAAGGCTGTTTGGCTAAAAACTTTTCACGTTCTTTTGCCATCTTTGCATCTATCTCTTCTTGTGTTGGTGGCTTGGTAAACTTTGCATCATAGGCTGCCAACTCTTCTGCTGTGGTTGGAACATCATCTATTTTTATGTTATTTATGTCCATTATAGTACTCCTTCTTTACATCGTTTTGCATAGCTATAAACCATTTTTAGAAAGGCTTCCAAACTCTGTTGTCGCACAGGTGAAAGCAGTTCAATAATCCCTAGCTCTTGCAGTTTTTCAGGGTCAAAATTTAAGATATCATCAGCTCTTCTGTTAGAAAAAATATCCAACAAAAGTGTCAACATACCTTTAGCCATCTCTGATGTTCCCTCACCTCTTAAAATAAGTGTACCGTCAACACACTCACCCATAAGCCATGCAGCAGAAGCACAACCATACACAAAAGTTGCATCGTTTTTCTCTTCCTCTTTTAGTGTAGTATGTTTCTTACCAAGGTCAAATATGTACTCCAATTTTTCATTCGCTGTAGGAAAAAGGTCAAAGTCCTCTTTATACATTTCAATTGTTTTTTCTATACTCATAAAAGCTCCTTTGCATTGGCATAAAATACTTTATCAAACTCTGCACGAATCAGCTCTTGGTGTCTCGAATCTCGTATGGTTTCCATCATCGCATTTGCAAAGGCAATAACCAACATTTTTCTAGCTTCCACAGCTGAAATTCCTCGACTCTGCAAGTAAAAAAGTTGCTGAGGGTCTAACTGACCAGTAGTAGAACCATGTGCAGCCTCTAACTCGTCTATGTAAATTTCGAGTTGAGGTTTTGCTATCATATAGGCTTTTTCATGCAACAAAATAGCTTTTGAGTTCTGATATGCCTTCGTATGTTTCGCTGTCTTTTCTACTTTAATAAGAGCATCAAAAATCCCTCGTGCATCACCATCTAAAATATTTTTTGCCTCTTGATTTGAAGTCGAGTGTTCACCCTTATGGATAATCTGCGACACCGTACCACGTTTTGACTGTGCGTTGAGGTAAAGCAGATGCTGTGCATCAATATGAGCCCGTTCACCTAAGTCAATTTTAATCAACTGTAAGGCTTGGTCTCCACCCAAATCAAAACTTTTATACATGGTTGTTGCTTGTTTGGCAACATTGATTTTATGTGAAGCTATCATGCTGTAGTTTTGCTCTTGCATGGTCTGCACTTTAAAGAGTCTAAAACTAGAGTCTTGGGCAATGTGCATGTCATAACCATACATAACTAAACTATTTTCAATACCCTCAGCATCAAAAGTCTCATAAATGGTCGAGTGTCTGTTGGCTTGGTTAAAAAGTACAATTCTATAGTTAATCAATGTATTACTTTTCGTAAAACGATGAAGCAACTTCAACTCTGCATCTCCATCTACCTCTATCTTTATAGTCTGTGGATAAAGTGCATGACCCAAATAGTAAAGAGGGTCAAAATGGTCACTGTCTATCTGCTCACACGCCTCATAATAGATACGCATACCTTGAGGTGCAGTGGTCACTACTCCATCAACAATCTCTATCTGCTCACCCACTTCAATAGACTTGGGAACATACTCTAAAGTCTCATACTCGTTATCAAGAAGATTCTCCACATTAAAATAACGGTAAGCCTCGCTCTTTTTACTTGGAAGCCCCATAGCTAAAAACTTATCTAAAGCTTTACTGTTTGTTCCTGCAATCTCTTCAAGAGTTTTTTTAGTTAAATCACTTAATTTCATTACTCATTTACTATGATGCCATCATAGCCCTCTTCTTCTAACTGTGCCACTAACTCAGGACCTGCTGTTTTCACTATCTGACCATCTTTAAGCACATGAATATAATCGGGTTCAATATAGTCTAAAATTCTTGAATAGTGGGTAATCACCAAGAAAGAACGTTTACCATCTTTCATTTTGTTAATTCCCTCAGAAACAGCTCTCAACGCATCAATATCTAGCCCCGAGTCAATCTCATCTAAGATGATAACATCTGGCTCTAAAACAAGCATCTGTAAAATCTCATTACGCTTCTTTTCACCACCAGAGAAACCTTCATTTAACGAACGGCTAATCATATCTGCTTTCATGCCAAGCTCTTCTAAATGAGTTCGCATAAGACGTAAGAATTCAGCAGCATTTAGCTCCTCTTTTCCTTCGTGTTTACGTTTGGCATTAAGAGCTGTTCGTAAGAAGTAAGCGTTGTTGACCCCTGGAATCTCCACAGGGTGTTGGAAACTTAAAAAGATTCCTTCTAAAGCTCTCTCTTCTGCTTCCATCTCAATGATGCTTTTGCCTTTGTAGAAGATGTCTCCACCTAAAATGGTCATGTCATAATGCCCAACAATAGCTTTTGAAAGTGTCGATTTACCAGCTCCATTAGGTCCCATAATGGCATGAACTTTTCCAGCTTCAAGCTGTAAATTTAAACCATTAAGTATCTTCTTGTCACCAATCTTTGCTTCTAAATTTTGTATGTCTAATGTTATCATCCTACACTTCCTTCTAATGTTAATTCTAATAATGCTTTGGCTTCAACAGCGTATTCCATCGGCAGTTGGCTAAAGACCTGTTTACAGAAACCATGAACAATCATGCTCACAGCATCCTCTTCGTTAATTCCACGTTGACGCAAGTAGAAGAGTTGCTCATCACTAATCTTCGAGGTTGTCGCCTCATGCTCTACTTGTCCCATGGTGTCTTTTGACTCCAAGTATGGGAATGTATGGGCTCCACATTGAGAACCAATTAAGAGAGAATCACACTCCGAGTAGTTTCTAGCTCCCGTTGCATTCGCCCCTATCTTTACCAAACCTCTGTAAGTATTTTGACCTTTCATTGCCGAAATACCTTTAGAAATAATGGTAGAACTCGTGTTCTTCCCAAGATGAATCATCTTCGTTCCTGTGTCGGCTTGTTGTGCCAAGGTGGTCACTGCTACCGAGTAGAACTCACCTACGGAGTTGTCACCCTTTAGCACACAAGAGGGGTACTTCCAAGTAATCGCAGAACCCGTCTCAACCTGTGTCCAAGAGATTTTTGAGTTGTCCCCTTGACAGAGACCTCTTTTTGTTACAAAGTTGTAAATTCCACCTTTACCATTTTCATCTCCGGGGTACCAGTTCTGAATGGTCGAGTATTTAATCTCTGCGTCTTTCATGGTCACCAACTCTACCACAGCAGCGTGAAGTTGATGTTCATCTCTTGTTGGTGCTGAACACCCTTCGTTGTAACTCACATACGAACCCTCTTCAGCGATGATGAGTGTACGTTCAAACTGACCTGTATTCAAAGCATTAATTCTAAAGTAAGTACTCAACTCCATCGGACAACGCACACCTTTTGGAATGAAAACAAAAGTGCCATCGGTAAAGACAGCCGAGTTAAGGGTTGCAAAAAAGTTATCGTTCATAGGAACAACGGAGAACATATATTTCTTAATTAGCTCTGGGTAGTCACGAATAGCATCTGAAATGGAACAGAAAATCACCCCATGTTTACTCAACTCTTCACTGTAAGTTGTAGTAACCGAGACGGAATCAACCACAGCATCAACAGCAATTCCTTGCAGTTGTTTCTGCTCTTCAAGAGGAATCCCTAGTTTTTTGTAAGCTTCAATAATCTTTGGATCAACTTCATCTAAACTCTCAGGAGCTTGTTTCGGTGCAGCAAAGTAAGAGATTGATTGATAGTCAATAGGCGTATAGTCCAGCTTACCCCAATGAGGCTCTGTCATCGTCTGCCACTTAGCAAAAGCTTTTAGGCGAAGCTCCAACATCCACTCTGGTTCATTTTTCTTTTTTGAAATAAAGGCAATGGTCTTTTCATCTAATCCAGGTGGTGCCACATCGGTTTCGATGTCAATCTCAAAACCAAGTGCATACTCACCCGAGACAGCTTTGTCTAACTCGTTGCTTTCCATGTGCAATCCTTTACGATTTGTCTTGCTTACTTTATAGCACAAAATTGGGTATGGGTCAAGGGGAATTGGTATTTTGGTTTAAATAGGAGTATTTTTATCTGATTTAAAGCTAAATGAGGTTTATTTACGAAGAGATTAATACTCCTTTCTTTAAAAGAAAGGAGTTTAAAAGTTAACCATGACTTTAATTGATATCAAAATCTTGAATCAAATCTCCATTATTATCGAGTAAAAGAATCGTGTTTTGTCTATCGGTTATTGCACATGCATCAACATTAGCAAACTTTGCATTATCATCAGTCCTATCTGCCTCATAAAGAAGTTTTGAAGAAATATGATTAATATTTCTAATATCTATACTTTTAAAATAATAATAAGGAGGTCCACTTTCTTCAAACGTTTGAATAAAGAAATCTTTATCTTCACACTGTATTAATCTTTCGTAATCTAAAAATGTATAGGTACTTGCAATTTTTCCAGTATTATAATTATAGTATGACTTGGTCGATGTACATCCACCTCCTCCACAATCATCCATATTCACTAGAATATACTTACCATCTTCAACAGATGCTGACTGATATTCAGGATGATGTCCACTACCATAATCTGAATACTCTACTTCACGAGTCAACTCCTTTATATCATTTAAATCAGAAGTATCTAAGATCAAGATAAAGTCACCGAAATAGTCCTCTACAGTGTGATGAAATGAAACAACAGCACGTGTTTTATCTGTACTTACAGTAAGATTTAAATTTTTAAATTCATTAAATCCTTGAGCTGCTAACCATGTTTTAATAGCTTCTTCAGTAGTAGGTGCAGGGGTAGTATCTTCACGTAAAAGTTCTACATCGTCAATACGTCCAGAACCACGAACAAAGAGACCATCTACTGAAATCAAAGTATTATCAGGAGTGAACTCTTTTAAATCTGCTTCTAAATCTCTTGTAAATGTTCTCCATACGCCATCTGTAGAGTTTGAACCTAAACCATGATGAATGTAACGAGGAACACCATGATAGTAATGTACACCATAATTATGATTACTTGAAGTATAGTAAAGATATCTATAACCTTGGGTTGTATTAACACGAACATAAAAAACATAATTTTCATTAAAGGCTCCACTCCATGTTATTATTTTGCTTTTAGTATCACCCCACCCCGAATGTTTTGAATATGAATACCCTAAAACATAACCATTTTTTAATCCAGCACCATTAAACTCAATAACACGACTTGATTTTAAGTCATCATAAACAATATTCATAGTCGCACCTCTTGGATTTCTATCATAATTAATCCAAGCCTTATCAATGTTATCTCTCTCTGCATTCTCTTTTACAAGTCTAGTAAATTTCTTAGTTGTTGAAACTTTATAGATTGTAGCTTTAGAAAGCTTTTTTTGAGCATCTATCTCCTCCATAGGAATATACATAGCTTCTGTTCCACTCTCCTCTGAAAGTCGACTATTTGGTTGATTGTCTGATGTAGATGAGCTTCCACATCCATTCATGACAAAAAGCGATAAAATTGGAACAAAAATGTACTGCATACTTTTAAGTTTCATAGTAAAATCCTTTTTTATTAAATTAAAAATTTATGATATAAATGTAAAGTGTCTTGAAAGTGTCCTTTTAATTAAAAAATAGTAAGTATTATATAGCTAAGATATAATAACAAAAAAATTTAAGGTAATATCATGGCAGTTGACAACTTCGCACACAAATCAAAATCGTGGGATATGAACTCAAAAAGGGTTCAAAATGCAAAAGGTATAGCTGAACATATAATAGAAAACATAAAACTAAAACCAAGTATGAAAGTTATGGACTTTGGGGCTGGGACAGGACTTTTAAGTTACTTTATAGCTCCTTATGTAAAGACCATTGTAGCTGTGGACAACTCTCCTTCTATGTTGGAAGTATTTAAAGAGAAAGCAGATGAGTTTGAATGCAAAACAGAAATTTTAGAGTTGGACTTGAGTAAAGATGACTTAGATGAAAAGTTTGATGGTATCATCTCTTCTATGACCATTCATCATCTTGAAGATACAAAAGAACTGTTTCAAAAGCTCTATAATTTGTTAGAAGGAAATGGCTTCATAGCCATAGCTGACCTTGACACAGAAGATGGCTCTTTTCATAGTGACAACACAGGTGTGTTTCACTATGGATTTGAAAGAGAAAAACTCGAAGCTATAGCCAAAGAGGTAGGTTTTAAAAACATACGTTTTAAACTGGCAAGTACCATTAAAAAATCTCATGCTGACTTTACAGTCTTTTTAATGTTGGCAGAAAAGTAAAACATGTTTGAAGTAGCAGAGTACATAGGCATCATCGCTTTTGCAATAAGTGGATTTTTTATAGGAGTTCGTTCCAAACTGGACTTCTTAGGTGTGCTTATCTCTGTCTTTTTAACAGCTTTTGGTGGGGGAATTATTCGAGACATCATCGTCGACAAAACACCCTATACCTTTACCCACAATATGCCAGGAGTTATTGTTATATCTCTTATGCTTCTGCTCATATTTTTTAAGTTTCATAAACGTCAAAGCATTGAGAATAGACCTTTTTTCATAGTTAGTGACTCCATAGGTTTGGTCTCATTTTCTATTACAGGAGCCATGATAGCCTTAGAAAACGGGTTAAATCTTACAGGTGTTTTGGCACTCTCATTTGTTACAGCAGTGGGTGGGGGAATTACCAGAGATGTGATTATAAACGAAGTTCCTTTTGTTTTTAAGACAGGTTTTTATGGAACAGTTTCCCTCTTGATTGGTCTACTACTCTATATATTACATACTTTTGACTATACAAATATCTATACCACCTCTATAGTTTTTATAGTAGGTATTGCTATTCGTATTGTAGCTTATTATAGAAAGTGGTCTATTCCTTTGGTCTAATTATTTAGGTTTTAGTACTATGGTAAATGAACCTCTACTTCTACCCGAACCAGTAGTTACAGAAAAAGGCATGATACTATTTTTTCTAAACACCCCACCCTCATAAAGCCATGGAGCAGTAAAAGGCTCTTCAAAATTTTCTATGCCCATAAAGAGCAATTTTGAAATGTAGGGACTCTCTTTTACTTTTTTATGTATCTCTTTTTTAGCATAACGTTTTATCTTTTTGAGGCACTTTTGACAGTTAGGATTAACTACGGAGCCTACTTTTTTGCTGATGATGTTAGAGTAGAAACTGAAGAACTCTTCTTCTGTAATATCCCAGCCTTCTAAGACACTTTTGTTACGATGCAAATGCTTTCTTTTCTTATAGTATATAGAAGCACCTGCTGCTAAAATGTTCGAGCCAAAGAGTTTTTCAAAACTAGAAGGACTCATTTTAACTATCTGGTAACTATGAGAATCTACTTGCTTTATAGATATACCACTCTGCTCAACAGCTATAAGGTTAAACTTTTTCATGTCATCTTCATTTAATAAGAAATCTTTTTGGGCTAAATATGCTTTAGGCACAGACCCTTTAGCTATAAAGGCATCTGCTTTTGCCCAGATCTTTTTTTGTTGGAGCTTTCCAAACTTGGTGTACTTTACGCGAATGGCATGGTGAACTTTTGGGTCAAGTCCTAAAGTACTCCAATACTCTAACTTCTCTTTTTTATTAAGCTCTTTTACAAAGTCTATCTCTTGGAGTTTTCCCAAGTTTATTTTGGCTATTTTTTTAATATCTTTTTTTAACCCACCCCACTTGAGCTGAATAACACCTCGTTTCTTCTCTGCTTTTCTTTTTCCCTTTAGGTTTCTGTTCCATGCTTGAAAAGAGAGTTTCCCTATATGTAAGGTTGCTTTAGAATCATGAGTAGCTAACCACGTTAAAACATCTTCACTTTTACAAACGGTTCCTTTTTTTGGCGTACCATAGTAAACAAACTCTGCTGAACTGTCTGAATGCACACCGTTAATAAGAAAACGTCTAAGTAGAGGTGTTTTTATGCCATCAAAAAAGTTTTGTATATCTTCAATGGCTTTAGGGTCTCTTTTTTTAAACTTTTTAGAGGAGATTCTATTTTTTACTTTGCCTGTTCCATCTAAGGTTCCATCAGCCCAAATGAAACGTTGTAGATTTTCAGAAGTTTTTTGAGGTAAGTTATGCTCTTTTGTTAAATAGTCTATAAACTCAGCTACAGGTTCTTGGTGAATACTGTTTCCACTGCCCTTTTTTACAGAGTAGGTGTGTGACTCTTCTCCTATACTTATAAGTAAATCACTCTTATTGGTTCCTGCTTCTTGTTTACAGAGGATAATGTCACTATAATTTTTGAAACTTTGGGCTATGAGTTTTTGTAAATTTGAATTTAATTGGGTATATTTTTTCTCATGCAGTGCATTTACAAGATTTTTTTCATTTTTAAATCCACTGTTTTTCATGCCTATTATAACCTTATACTTTAAATTTTTAACATTTTCTAACTGCTTATATTTTTTTATATAATATATACAACAGTCTATAATATTAATTATAAAATAAGATTAAAAATTTAATAAATATTTAAGAAATAGACTATTTATTAAAGAATATGACCATACTTAGGCTATAATACTTACATGAGAGTCAATTATTTTTTCCCTTTTTTTAAGAGGCTCTCATAGATAACTTTTAATTTAATATAATTTTGTCCCTATTCCTCATAGAAGGAAACGGTTAAAAGTTATCAAACTCCTTATATACAGCACATCTGCAACAGAAAACAATCATAAATATAAAACTTAAAAAATATTATTAAATTATTTTATTTTCTAAAAACTTTTCTTTAAACAACTCTTTAATAGAACCATTTAGTCCGTTTGAATTAAACATAATAAGCTCTCTATAATACCTCTGCATCTTCTCTTCTATTAAGATAGATTTACCACCATAGAGTACCATGCCCGTAGTGATGATACTTTGAAGTAAAGTAAAAAGTTCTATGCGTAGTTTATCCATCACTTCACCATCGTTGGTCGATAGGAAGCTATCTTTTATACTCTCAAGTCTGGCAGTTGCTAGCTCTTTAAACTCTTTATCTTTTAATGTTTCAACTGCACCACAGCCCACACCATACAGAGCAAAATGAACCGTTTTGGAGACAGACTTCTTTTTGGTATAGTTACCCATAAGTTGAGAAGAGACGATATCTTCATCTTTTACAAAAAAGTCATTTAGCTCTATGTTTACCGTTGCCATACTGTTTCCTACAAAACTTGTCGCTACTTCCCCTATGACAAAGTTTTCAGAGTTACTAAACTCTGCCATCGCTTCGTACTCACGACCATTATGGTGAAAACCTATTAGTAAAGTATCAAAAATTCCATAACCACTTGCCCAAGTAAGTCTACCCTTTAGATTGTAACCACCTTCACACTTAGTAGCCGACACAACAGTTACAGAAGCTCTCAGATGATTAATGGCTATTCCACATTGTTTTGCAAAATAGTGTTCTCTTTTAGGAAAGTTATTGCCTGCCATAATGGCATTGGCAGCGAGTATCTGAATGGCTAAAAATGCCAAGCTTCCAGAGTACTTAGTCAAAGTTGAGAAGAGTATAAACTTATAGTCGTTATGCTCTTTCATATCTACTTTATAGAGCGTGAAAATATCTTTTTTATAGAGTATATCAAAAGCTTGTTTTAGTAGTTTTGTATCGTCATCTAGTTCATATAGAGGTAACTTTTCTATCTCTTTTATAGCACTGTCCAAGTTTTTTTGATAAGTTATCTTATTCATCTCTTCCCCTAATTGTTTAAGTCTATTATTATAAGCTAAATAAATAAAAATTTTAGCTATACTTTCACCGATTTTATCACTTCTGTAGAAATATAGAAAATCTGATAAGGAAGGGGGTGCTTGACATGCCAGGAATTAAACTATCAACAAGAGACACATTTGATGACTCT
>Ga0256844_10001085_pt1 | contig 10300 bp, 3 predicted proteins | sample MusselsmetaG_FD_189100 | JGI IMG/M metagenome (GOLD analysis project Ga0256844, IMG submission 189100) | Mussel associated microbial communities from hydrothermal vent at the East Pacific Rise, Pacific Ocean - Mussels | ecosystem: Host-associated > Mollusca > Shell > Unclassified ... | reverse complement strand
CCTTATTTTTGGACGACTTGACAACGGGTTTCGATATATATTGAAACGAAACACTGAACCGGAAAATCGTGTGGCGATGTCACTGGATATCCAGGCAGGATCTCTGAACGAAACTGAAGAACAGCGTGGGCTCGCTCACTTTCTTGAGCATATGCTTTTCAATGGCTCCACGCATTTTCCCCCAGGAAAACTTATTGAGTATTTTCAGTCAATAGGTATGAGTTTTGGTGGAGATACAAATGCGCACACCGGATACGATGAAACCGTTTACGATATTATTCTTCCCCATGGGGATAAGGATGACATTGAAAAAGGGCTATTGGTCTTTTCGGATTATGCGCGGGGTGCATTGCTTTTGCAATCAGAGATTGATCGGGAACGCGGAGTGATATTGGCTGAAAAACGTAGCAGGGATTCTGCTGGGTATCGGGCTCATGTAAAAGAAACGGAATTCTCAATGAAGGGGACAATGGTTCCTGAAAGAATGCCCATTGGCGTGTTGAAAACATTAAATGGTGCAAATCACAGTATAATGAAAAAATTCTATGATGCCTGGTATCGTCCCGAGAATATGATCCTCGTCATGGTTGGTGATTTTAATCCACGAACAGTGCAACCATTAATAGAGGAAAAGTTTTCAAAACTTACAGGGGCAGGTGAAATGCCAACGTGCCCCGATCTCGGCAAAATGGATCACGAAGGGGTTGAATATTTTTATCACCATGAACCTGAGATGGGAACAACCGAAACATCCATAGAATGTATGTGGAATGTTGATCCGGTTGACGATTCAGTTGCATTGGAAGAAAGAGAATTGATGCAATATATGGGGACAAAAATCCTTCAATACCGTCTCGATGAATTATCGCGAAAAAAAGATATTCCATTTACCTCTGCCAGTAACTATTCAGGACGCTTTCTTCAGCACATTGCTTATGCAGCAATTGGTGCCAAAAGTGAGCCGGATAAGTGGAAAGACAGCCTTGTTCTGCTAGAAAATACTTTGCGTCAAACACTGGAATATGGGTTTACAGAAGATGAGTTAGATCGTGTACAGAAAGAATTGCGTGCTGAATTAGACTCTAAAGTACTCACTGCAAACAGTCGTAATTCAAAACAACTTGCGTCAACAATCATTCGAAATCTCAATAGTAACCGAGTAATACAATCACCTGAGCAGGAGCGGGAGCTTATTGTAAACCTTCTCAAGAAGGTGAATCTGAGTGATATTGAAAAAGCATTTCGTGAGATATGGTCTAAACCTGGTCGCATGATAAAGGTAAATGGTAATGCAGCAATTTCAGAAAACGATCCTCTGTCAGTTCTTAAGACAACCTATACTGATGCCTCAAAAGAACAAATTAATGTCTATAAAGTTGGGACCGTACAAAAATTTCCTTATCTTCACCTCGAAAACAGGCAATCTGCAGAGAGTTTTGAAACATTCCCGGATATTGGTGTTAAACGGCTGGTTTTCCCCAATAACGTAGTGCTGAATCTCAAACAAACCCGGTTCCAGGAGAATGAACTGCAACTTTCAGCCGATTTTGGCCTGGGAAGATCAAGTGAAGTTACTCCTGGACTTGCTCATTTGGCGACTGTGGTTTTGGCCCAATCGGGAACAGGAACATTGAGTAAGAACACACTGGACAGGATAGTAGGAGGATCGAGCATAAAACTCAATTTTCATGTTCAGCCTGCTTCGTTTAGTTGGCGAGGAAAAGCTTTAAGCCAGGATACTGAACTTCTTTTTCAGCTTGTTCAAAGCGTACTGGTCGATCCTGGTATTGATACTGATGCATTTCAGGTCAGTATGGATAGGTTCAGACAATCATACCAGGCAATGGAGGCTGATGTTGCCGGGGTGATGACTCTTCGTGGAGATTCCTTTCTTGCAGGAGGGAATAAATATTTTGGTCTTCCACCTTGGGAAGAATTTTCAAAGATTAAAAGTGAACAAATTGCAGACTGGATATTTCCAGCAGCAAAAAATAGTTCTCTTGAGATTTCTATTGTTGGTGATTTTAACGAAGAGGAAGTAATTGCCCTTGCAGAAAAGTATTTTTCAGTTCTTCAAAAAAGAAATGAGCAAGTAAAGCGGGAAAGAATGATTTCTTTTCCGGAAGGCGAGACTCTTGATATCACAGTACCGTCATCTATTGATAAAGCAATGCTTGTACTTGCATGGAAAACCGACGATTTCTGGGATATTAAGCAGACAAGAGGTTTGCATCTGCTTGCGGAGATATTTTCAGATAAGATGAGGCGTGTAATTCGTGAAAAATTAAGTGCTAGCTACTCCCCACAAGTTTACAATGTTGCAAGTAAAATTTACAAAGATTATGGCGTGATGAAGGCTGTTCTTATAGTCGATCCAAGTCAGATAGAGATGTTACAAGAAGAAGTACTGAAAATCTCAAACGATATGTGGGCGGGCAAAATAACGGAAACGGAGCTTCAACGAGCCAAAGGGCCAATGCTAACATCATTGAAAGATATGGTCAGAAGCAACGAGTATTGGTTGAATTCTGTTTTGTCTTTATCGAAAAGAAATCCGGAACAGTTGTTGTGGCCAATATCTATCCTTACCGAATTCGAAGACTATGAGTATCAGGCCATTCTTGAATTAGGTAAAAAATATTTAAGTTCTGAAAAAGTAGCAATTATTAAAATTATTCCTGAATAATTACTATTAACTCTTGCCAGGATTTGTAGGATTTGCAGAAAAATTGATCCTGTTTAGTATGGTTTTGGTAAATCTTTCAGTTCTGGAGTATTGCGTATTATACGTATAATACTAGAAGATTGATCTTGTTTTTCTTCTCCCTAATGGCCACGAACCATACACTGTGGCAGTTGTAGCTTTTTTTATTTTCTTCCCTGTTGTGTTCATTATTTGTCCAATAGATTTCCCTGCTATTAAATAGTCATCTTAACTATTGGAAAGAAGATTCTTAGTACATAGAATGTGATCGTACTAAATGAACAAATGAAAGATTAATGAAATGGGAGATGATAATATGAAATATAAATTAACCATAGGCGTAGTGACCGGCATGTTATTAGCAGGTAGCGCAGTTGTTGCCACCGCAACACCTTTGGATTTATCCTCAGGGTGGAGTGAAGTCTCCTTGGCAAATGATTCTCATAAAACCCCAAGTTGGAGTACCAGCAACGGAGGACGTACGGTAACTCAGGCTAATAATGGAGATGCCTCTGTGTATTTGAGTGATGCTGCCTGGAGTAATACTTCTTTTGATGGCTCATTTAGAGTGAATACGGGGTATGATGACGATTTCATAGGATTTGTTTTTGGCTACACCGGAGTAAATGATTACTATCTTTTTGATTGGAAACAGAAGGATCAGGATTGGTCAGGAGACGGGTATGAAGGCTTCACCCTCTCACACATAACCGGGGATGATATCAACTTGTGGGGACACACAGGAGATAACCTGGAAGTACTGGCTACTGATTATGATGCAGATGGGTGGGCCGATAGAGAATGGTATGACTTGGATCTTTCCTACGCCTCATCAAACTTCAATATTTCAGTTAACGACGTTACTGTTTTTGATATGGATGGAAGTTATGAAGCTGGTCAATTTGGCTTCTATTCTTATTCGCAGCGAGGTACTGCGTTTACTGATTTTAGTGCTACTTCAAATCCTGTTCCTGAACCACAGACAATGCTCCTGTTTGGAGTCGGATTAATGGGTCTTGCATTTCAGGTAAAGCGAAGAACAGCAGTTAAAGAAAAATAGCCTTCATAAGTTTAGCCTACTATCCATAGAGCCATATTTTGTACTTTTTTTATGGCTCTATCGGATACCCCTCCGAACAAGCCTTTAGCCATTCCGGCTGCCCTTCTTCCCATAACAATTGTTCCGCAGTTCTGTTTTTTTGCTTCACGAATAATGCCTTGTGACTCTTCAAGACCTGATGTCTCTGGCAGAATTTGAATTTGTGAATCAGGAATACCAGCTTCCAGCAATAATTGGCGGGGGCCGTTAAAGAGACAGTCCCCATTTGAGAGATGTTTTTCACACCATTCCTCATCCCATTTGTGGTGGAAGAGCTCCAGGTTGCATTGCGGTCTTTGAGTAAACAGGGAGGAGCAATGAAAGAGGTAAATGTGGATATCCTGCCTGCTATGCAAAATATGACTCAGGTGATCAATGGCATTCAATGAGTTTGGTGATCCATCCACGGGGACTAAAAAACTTTTAGATTCAACTTTTCCGTCAATGATCCAAATTGGGGTGTTATGGCATTTTTGAAAGAGAGTTGCTGATACCGATCCCATGAGCATTTCAGTGATTGCATTTAACCCTTGTCTGCCAACAAGAATAGAATCCACTAAACCTTTGGCAGCGACATGCTGAATGGTTCCAGCAATATTGTATCCTGAAATGTGTGTGCTGATTTTTATACGTTCAGGGGCAATACCGGCTTGATTCAGCTTTGTACTGGCTTTATGTAAAAGTTGCTTTGCAATGGCTTCTTTTTTTACTTGTTCATCTCCACCAGCGTCCGGTATAAGGGAATTCCTGGAGTCGGCCACAGAGGGCATGACAGATGTTCCTGCTGTAAACATGCTGCACAGGCGGAAATGAATATTTTTCTGATCCTTAAAAAGAGTTGCTAGGTAAGAAAGTGCCTGATTGGAATACATTGAACCGTCTATGGCAACAAGTATCTCTTTTTTCATAATTCCTCGTTGGTGAAATTATACCTTCTGTTTGTTCCAGCACTTGATATCTTTAAAAAAGTTAGCTGTCATTCTTTTGTAGTGTCAGGACGTGTTGTTTTTGCACCATTTACAGGAGGGTCTGTACTTCTTTTAGCCTTCTTTTTGGGGACTGTTTTTGCAGATCGGGTTGTTTTCTTTTTTGGCTTGAAAATAGATTTCTTTCGTGGCGGTGCTTTCTTCCAGATTGTGCCGTCACTAAAACAGTCCCACCCCCAACGTAACCATCTGAGAAGAGCAATGGCAAGCCATAATGCCCAGAGAAGCATGCTGACACGATAGGCAAGAAGCGGCACCGTTATAACCCAGGCAGCAGGGAGAAGAGAATCGCTCCGATCCTGATACCAGCGAAGGGTATGGCCATTTGAACCATTTCCTCCAATCTGCATATCCGGATGGCCAAGCAGTCCCTGCTGGATGGCATAAAACAAAGAAGCAAGGGCAGCAAGACTCAGCAAAACAAGAAGAACCTGGACGAAATTAAAAGTGCCAATTTGAGTGATATTTTGTCCTCGTTGTTTGCGTAAACCTAAAAGAAGCAGCCAGGCCACAACAATGCCGGCAAGTGCAGTTGGAATCTGGCTCAACCCTATACTGAGAAGTAGCCATTGCAGAGTTGAAAGGGGTGTTAGCTTAATTCGTCCGAGTAACAGTGCAAAGAGGATGATAACCAGAAATTCCCCCCAAAAGAGTACCGCAGGACCAATTTGTGGGCCACCGGCTAAAAGAATCCATCTGGAAGCCGGAATTTTTAGTTCAATGGAGGTGTTTACATTATCTATTCCAAGATCTACAGTTTCCGTAATTAATTTAGTTTCGATTCCTTTTTTACTGCGCCAGCCTATTTCCACATCCTGTTTACCTGGTTGAATGGGGATGATGAGGCGGTTGTTATCAAGCTGTAGTGGAAATTCCCTGCCGTTGATTAAACTTTTTTGCAGGTCAATATCTGGTGGCAGGAAAATACTGTGCTGGAGTCCGCGGCTTGCAATGAGAGAAAAACGAAGAATTGTTTCTGTTGATCGAAGTCCTGGACTAATTGTCCGTTTACTTCTGTTGATGGTCATGGTGGGGCCGGGAACGCCCTTGGGGCGATTTATCAGAAGTGTCAGTGATTCACCAGGATAAGGGCGGAATTCAGGATAACGTTTTCCTGCAGGACTTGTCTGGTTAACTTCCGGCAAACCTTTGGTTTCAAGATGCCAGATGGGGCTCACATCAAGAAACCAGACTTCAGTCCACAGCGTTGTCTCAGGAGTTGTGAGTGTGAGATTATCTACAGGATTTATGGCTGAGAAATAGCTGAATGTATCCTGATCAGCGGCCATATTAATCCGTACATGTTTATTTTGTATATAGAGTGCTTCGGTGGTGACATGCTCGCCAGGCAGAAGGGGGATGTCGAGCCCGATAACGCTATTAGGACTTCGGCGGATGATCTTTGTTGAAACTGTCCATTTCAGCCCCATATGGAGTGTGTGTTCGATTCGTACAAAGGCAGGTATCTGCAGACTGTTTTCTGCTTCTTCACTATTTGTTTCTTTTTTAACGACAGATTTTATCCTGTTTAGGCTTATCTGTTTATCCAGGTGTCCATCTGCATGAAGACCATTAATAGTCCAATTGTCAAGAATTGTCTGACCATGTTCCGGAAGCAGGGGGAAAGAAAAGGAGAGTTTCTTACGTCCATTCAATGTTTTTTTGAGAGTCAGGGTGTGGCTACCAGGCTCCACACGAACCAGAGGATTGCCACGGGTATCCTGACGCAGAATTTTAGCGGGTTTGTTGTTGAGCAGAATTGTATCAAAGAATCTGTTTTTACCAGGTAGCGCCACAGCAGCAAGTACTAAAGTATCGAGTTGCAGTTCAACCTGAAGCACATCTTTTTCAACACTGATGATACAAGAATTGATGGTGGCACATTGTTCAGCACAATCTGGAGCTTTCAGGAGTCTGTTTTGGAGTTCGGTTAGTATTTCCTGCGACGGCATTTCGGCTCGAGCATTTTGTGGTGCAAAAGAGAGTGGAACAAGTAAACAGAAAAGTAAAGCAAGGGAGAGCTCTTTCTTAGAAACTCTGTGTGTTATTCCACGAAACAGACACTGACGTAGGAAGCCTCCAATTAGCATTGTGAGTAGGAGAACCCGAATAAAGGCTAGTATGGTATTGATGCGGGGAGAGATTAAGACAAAGGAAACTTTCTGTTCAGGGGTGACAGGTCCGTTCCAGCGTAAATGTATCTCTTTCCATCTCCATTCCGGTAAGCCGGGACCTGTTTGAATTAGCTCATTAGGATCAATCTGGATACTTTTTGCTTTTCGTGGAGCAGATGATCTGGAGCTATATTGTTGTTGTAGTCTATTGTTTTTTCCCATGCTTTTAGAGAGAATGGAAGGACTCTGTGAGGTAATATCCTCTGCCATGGAGGCTGCATCGGTATATTGATTTTCCGCATCTCTTCTAAGTTCTTCTGTGATGCTGTAATAATCGCCAAATTCAAGTTGAGGAAAGATACCAACACGTATTTCATGTATCATGTAAGGAACAGAGCCAACAATAATTGCAATGAGTATGATAAATCCGCTGAATCGACAGATTCGTTCCCCTGTTTTAGCAGGAATCATTTTTTGAATGGCAAGAAGAGCAAGCAATGGAAGCCAGAGATATCTTGGCGAACCGGGCTGATGAAAGGAAAGAAAGAGGAAAAGGATAGCGACAGCACCCCATCCAAATCCTAGAATCTTGGCAGTGGCAAGCCCGATAATAAGTACAATGAAAATATCGAGCAGTGTCCATCGATTAAGCCATGTGGAGACTTTATCGACTCCGCTTGCCGTGAGTAGTTTCCAGCCGGGAGGCAGGTTTAATACAGCTGAAAGTTGTTGAAACGTATGATCCCAGCCAAGAGCCGGAATTTCCAGACGTCCACTCTGCACAGTTCTGTTTATTCGTGATTCTGCATTGAGCGCAAGGGTGCCAAGCCTCACTTCCACGCCGGTTTTATCAGACTGCTTCATTTGCGTTATGAGTCTTGACTGACCTTCAACATCTACCTTACCAAGACTTTGTGAAGGATCAACGTTAAGACGCCAGCCACGGGTCATGGTGCCTGAAAGTTTGTCGAGGACTGTGAGGCCGGTTCCTTGTTCATCCAGCCATATTTTACGGCTTAATTTTAGTCGGTTTGGGACAGGATTCGGGTTGCCGCGGTTCTTCTCCAATATTTTCATTTCACCGTCTCCCTTAATCAAATACGCAGGAAACTTCTTCCACTGCTCTGGAAGCGAAGTGCGGCTGGGATCTATGGGCAGCACATCTTTTATTTCAATTTGGCGGAGTTGAGGGTCTGCAACAAATACCCAAATTTCCTCCATTGGCCAGGGACCATCAATATGACCTCTGCCCAGTGTCGCAGGAGAGTGTGGTGCGCTGTTTCTCAATGATAATTGGATCTGCCACTGTCCAGGTCTTGCCTGAAGCTGAAGTCTGCCTTTGTTGTCGAACCTTGCCGGTAATGGCGATTGTAATGCCAGAGGAAGAAAAGGAGCTTGATTCTTAAGGCCAAGGGTTATTTGTCGAGGGTTGCCTGACACAGTGAGCTGAATGTATAGTTGCTGGATGAGAGGCACACCGTCTGTAATCTTACGAAATACCTGAACACTAAGACTTTCTTCAGTATCTTTTGTGATTCTTTTTTGTTGTCTGAACCAAAGTTTACCCTGTTGATCTAGTTGCAGGTTTTGTATTTTTTTGCCGGAAACGGTGAGGTTAATCAATCCGGTTGACGGAGGAACCAGAAGGCTTTCAGGAAGTGTGTTCCATGAGAATGATCCGGTTATGATGTGTCTTCCGGGATCAAGCCAGACAGCAGGATGCATCTGATCTTTACTTAACAGAATTTTCTTTCCGTTTCTCTTCACATCTTCTGGCCAGAACGGACTATTTCCAGGGAGTGAAACAAGACTTCTTGTTTCAACAAACCAGATTTGTTTGAACGTGGCTCCATCTGTTTTTACATTTAGCTCAAGGCTTGAAGGCCACGTGCAATAGCGTGTATCACTATTGCCTGCTTCAAGACTACACAGCTTTTCTTCCTGTCCATAGAGAACCCAGGGGATCCACTGTTGAAGATCGTCGGGGAATTTGTTGTTTGCCGCCATGGTGGAGGATGGCACAAAGGTTACTATCAGAAGGATAAGGGACAAAAGACGCAGAGAATGGTTTCGTGCTGTGTACATAACCGGAATCCGTTGTAAATGATAGAAAAGTGAATGACCAATAACAGTTAGCATCCCACGCTATTAATGGTGTTCACTCTGTTCAGAAAACTGATAAAATAAATGTGTCAGACCATTTACTATAGTGAGGAATGAAAAGAATTGTCAAAAAAAAATCCTGTGCTGTCACAAATGTGATGGCACAGGATTTTTTACTCTATTCCGTTTTGTCAAATATGGTTAAAATCTAAATAACAGTCCCCCCATAAAACGGGTAGCAACATCCAAGTCATCAAGACTGTCAGCAAATGTTCTTGCTTCTCCAAAGAGAGAGATATTAAAACTATCCACCTCGCCATAAACTCTGGCACCTACCTGCAGAATTAAATCCAGATTGTTTCCGTCTAAAATTTCCCTTTGTTCCAGATTGTAACTGTTATCATCCATATTCCAGAAGCCAATACCACCACCAACGTAATAACGGGAGAAGTGATACAGAGCTAACACATCAGCAGAAAATGCATTGTCTCCCTGATTGCCATCAAAGTGGTAATTGTATCCAAGCATTCCCATCATTGAGAACTCTTCATTAAACCAGTATTCAAGTCCACCTCGTACTGTGAGGAAGTTTGCAGGATCCAGCAAATGCATGTAACCAATAGCTGCTACCGGTACGAGGTGTCGATGTCCTGAGACACTTTGCGCACAAGCGGGAGAAGTGGACGTAGCACCGCGATCATCAGTAACCGAGGTTTGAACAGTGTAGCCATCTCCACAAGGAACCACAAGGGAGCCTGTAAAAGGTGAACTCTCGAGAGTTTTTGTTTCAACAACTTTGTTTTCACTGTCAAGTATGGAAATTGTTGCTGAAGCGATGGAACCATCGGTGTCAGATGATCCCGAGGCATCAACAGTTACAGAATCACCGCAAAACAGATTTTCAGGAGTGACAGTCATCCTGCATTCCGGATCATTATTTACGCTCACTACAGGAACATCGGAGATTGCGCGTAAAGCAAGGTTTCCACAAATATTAGGTACTACGATTTCATAGCGCTTATTTTCATGGGTTAAATATAATCTAAAGGCTTTAAATGGTTTATCATTGGCCCATGTAACATCTTTGGCAATCTTAACAGGTCCTTTACCGTTTTTCCGGTAAAACATCCACATCAGGTATTCGCCTTTTCCAAGTTCAATCTCGTCAATTTCAGTCGTGGGGAATTCTTTCATGAAAATATTGTACAACTCCGGATACCCGGCTTTATCAAAACCTTTTTGAATGGATGGCCCTGAAGTTTCGACCATATTCTTTAAATCAGTCATGCCAGTG
>Ga0256844_10001084_pt1 | contig 10304 bp, 9 predicted proteins | sample MusselsmetaG_FD_189100 | JGI IMG/M metagenome (GOLD analysis project Ga0256844, IMG submission 189100) | Mussel associated microbial communities from hydrothermal vent at the East Pacific Rise, Pacific Ocean - Mussels | ecosystem: Host-associated > Mollusca > Shell > Unclassified ... | reverse complement strand
TGTGTCTGCATAGGTATCTTTTGGTTCTGGTGGATAGCCTTGTCTTTACAACATTATGGCTATGCTTGGGGCTTACCATTTGGCATAGTTATTGTTGCGTTTATATATGGTCTTATTTTTTGGTTTATTGCATGGTTCAGCGAAAAAGTATACTCTTTGTCTTCCTTTCCCTCTGTATTTATCAAAGCATTGGCTCTACTTGCCTTTAGTTACATACATCCCTTTAGCTTTGACTGGCTAAAACCAGAACTAATGTTTATAGAATCCTATATAGGTATAGAAAAATGGCAGTTTGGGATTGTATTATTAGCTATTTCTTTGAGCATTTGGAAGAAAAATATTCTTTTTCTTTTTCTTGTAGTCTTTGCATATCAGCCAACACATAGGGCAAATACAAGCAACATAACAGAACAAAGTAAAATAGAAATCATAACCACCCATACCAGCGTCAAGGACAAATGGAATACATCACTACACCCTGAACAGTTTAAAAAAGTATTTCTAAGTATCGACCAAGCGATAAAAGACAATAAAACACTGGTTATCCTACCTGAGTCAGTATTCCCAATCTTCCTCAACCGAAATCAGACACTCATAGACACACTACAGGAAAAAGCAAAACACATTTCCATAGTCATAGGTGGACTCTACTGGGATGGTAAAACACCTAGAAATTCCACTTATATTTTTAGAAAAAATAAGATAACTGTGGCAAACAAAGTAATCTTGGTGCCTTTTGGAGAAAGTAACCCTTTACCTAGCTTTTTAAGTGATTGGGTAAACAAAGTTTTTTATGATGGTGCCATAGACTATGAAGCTAGTTCAGATGTCATAGACTACCAAATAGACGACATCACTTATAGAAACGCCATCTGTTTTGAAGCCACATCTGAAAAACTTTATGCAAATGATAGTGATGGAAATAGCCCAAAAAACATGATAGTCCTAAGCAATAACGGCTGGTTCACTCCATCTATAGAGCCCACTTTACAGAAATTATTGTTGCAATACTATAGTCAGAAATATGGTACAACTATTTATCATTCTATAAATATGTCGGAGTCATATATTATTCAAGGTTCTAAACATAAAACTTCGATCCCCTAAGTAGCTTTAACGCATTGGTTATCTTTTTTTCCAATGCCTCCATATTTTTGCATAAAAGTGGATTGTCATCTAGTAATATGTCTTTCCCCGATGTTTCTGCCATTGCTACAATAATAACTAAACGCTCTTTACAATTTCTGTACTCTCTAAGTGGCTTTAAAAGAACATTAAGTTCATCTACTATTATATGCACTTTTTTTTCACCTATAATATGAAAAAAATCTTCTATCAGGGTCTGTACTGAATCCATAGAGATAAATATCTCTTCAAGAATTTTGTCATCATGTCCATCTTTTGTCTTCTGTAGTAATGCCTCAAAATCATTGAGATGTTTCTTGACTACACTTTTTACTTCATCTGTTAGGGCATAGCATTGTTGATAGTTTGGATTTTGTATCTCTCTTGTTAGCATTTGTACTGTTTGCTTAAAAGGAGCAGAGTATAGCATTTGCAAAACAGCATGTTCTTCTGCTTCCATTAGGCTTTTTAGTTCACTATATATACTTATTTTGGCATGTTTAGTAGTCGTATACAACTCTTCTAAAAAATATATATACCTAAGAAGCTTTGACTGCTCATAAAAACGTACCAACATATCAATGCAAACTTGTTGCATATTTGCCTGCATTACATCAGGAAAAGCTTCTAAGATAGTAGCTGTACGACGCATGATGACACGTAATCTGTGCAGTGATGCACTATGATGTTTCTTGTGAAAATTTACTTTATAGTGTTGTAGTAGCCGTATATTTCTATAAATAACCAATACCAGACCATCACGAACATATACACGAGGGGGCACTTGCCAGAAGAAAAGGTTTGCTGATTCAAAGGCATCTATTTTTTCAAAGTGTTTTTCAAGACTGTATTCCATAGGCTTCACGCATAGACAAAGTGCTTCATCTTCATATCTGCTCTCTTTATCTATTTTTTTAAGCACAAATGCTTGTAAATCCTCTAGTATTGTTGACTCTCTGGCAATTCGGTCATCTTTAAAAGATGCTACAAGTAGATATAAACCTTTTAAATCATCTAAATATTCATAAAAAATAAACTGCTCATTTGTAACCTCAATGTCATAAGATTTTTTATGTGCTTTTCTGCCCACTTGCTGCTTCAGCTTATCCCTATAAATTGTTTTATCTATAGGAGAATGTCTTTGCGTACCATCAATATTTACTATAGTTTCACTATAACTATTAGGAAAGTTTTTATGGTAATAACATTTAGTTTCTAATTCGGATTTGACATAAAACTGCTCTGTCTCATTTTCTTTCACTGTCTGCTGCTTAAGCCATCTAATAATGTCAGGAGACATCAGAAATTTGTGTTGTATACTATTCATAATTTGATTATAACAGAAAAAAGACAAACTGACTCCGAATTGACTCCAAAAGTATTTTTAACTATAATTTGGCATGAAAAACTTCTACCTAGCACCCATAAAAGCGTACCAATACATCTCTAAAATGTTACCAGCTAACTGCCGTTACTACCCTACCTGTTCAGAGTATGCATCTTGGCAGTTTGAGTTTAATATTCCCCACAAAGCATTCATCTCGGCAAGTGCTAGAATACTCCGATGTAATCAACTTTTTGAAGGTGGCATTGACTACCCACTTATAGAAGTACGCCACTCAACACTTAGTAATTCACTTAAGCCTAACAGCATTTATAGTAAAATACCTATCAAATACTGGTTGGTACCTAAAAGTACAAAACCACACAATAAATATTTTTATATAGTAAAGGATTTTGATGCAATTAAACGCGCCACTTGACATGCACTTACACCTAAGAGATGAAGAGATGTTGAAAAACATAGCTTACGCTTCAGCCCATACTTTTGCAGGTGCTATCGTTATGCCGAACCTCGTGCCTCCTGTAAGTACAAAAGAAGAAGTCATCGCTTACAAGAATCGCATCATCTCTGCTGTTGGTTCTGAGACATTTACACCCTATATGACACTCTTTTTCAAGCCCTCTTACGACAAAGCCTTTTTGACTAGTATAAAAGATGAAATCACAGCGATTAAGCTCTATCCTGCGGGTATTACTACAAATTCAGAGGGTGGTGTTTCGGGGTTTGATGTAGAAGAGTTACGTCCAGCACTCGAAGCCATGTCAGAACTTTCTATACCCCTATGTGTGCATGGAGAGACCAATGGTTTTGTGATGGATAGAGAAGCTGAGTTTGCTTCTATTTATGAGCGTTTGGCTACTGCGTTTCCAAAACTCACCATCATCATGGAACATATTACAACTAAAACATCTGTAGATTTACTAGACAAATATGAAAACCTTTATGCAACCATAACACTACACCACCTACTCATCACATTAGATGATGTAGCAGGAGGAATGTTACAACCTCACCTCTTTTGTAAGCCTATAGCAAAACGCCCAGAAGATAGAGATGCTCTTTTGAAGGTTGCCCTTGAAGCACACCCTAAAGTAATGTTTGGTTCGGACTCTGCCCCACACCCAAAACATGCTAAAGAAGCTTGTGGATGTGCAGCTGGTGTATTTACTGCACCTATCGCCCTACAAGTACTTGCAGAACTTTTTGAAAAACATAATGCTCTAGACAAACTCCAAGACTTTATATCTAACAATGCTCAAAATATTTATACTATCAAAGTACCACAAAAAACTGTCACGCTAGAGAAAAAACCATTTACTGTACCTGCTGAATACAACGGAGTAGTACCTATGTATGCTAAAGAAATACTAAAATATAGCCTCATTGAAGTAGCATAATTAATGTTACACTAATTAATATTGTAATTTAAAGCACTTGCTTTAAGATAATTAGATAACATTATTGATACAAATAAGGGGAATTTATGATTGCAAACAACATCGAATCACTTATAGGTAACACACCTTTAGTAAAAATCAATATATTATCACAAGAGACAGGTACAACCATACTTGGAAAATGTGAATTTATGAACCCTACTTCTTCAGTCAAAGACCGTATTGCTTTTAACATGATAAATGAAGCATTAAAATCTGGACAAATAGATAAAAATACAACTATCATTGAACCAACATCGGGAAACACAGGCATAGGACTTGCTGCTATTTGTGCATCTAAGGGGATGAGTCTTGTTTTAACTATGCCAGAATCTATGAGTATAGAACGTCGCAAGATACTCACTCACCTAGGTGCTGAGTTGGTTTTAACTCCCGCTGACAAGGGTATGGGAGGAGCTATTGACAAAGCTAACTTACTTGAAAAAAAACTACACAATGCAAAAGTTTTACAACAATTCAACAATACTGATAATCCAGATATACATAGAAAAACAACTGCATTAGAGATACTCAAAGATACAGAAAATAAGTTAGATATTTTTGTGGCAGCCGTAGGTACTGGTGGTACACTCACTGGAACAGGAGAGGTACTAAAATCCCAAATACCTTCCATAAAAATAGTAGCCGTAGAACCTTCTGCCTCTGCCGTACTTGTAGGTGGTAAACCAGGACCACATAAAATACAAGGAATTGGTGCAGGGTTCATCCCTAAAATCTTAAATACTGAAATTTATGATGAGGTACTTGCTGTTAGTAATGAGGAGTCATTTGAAATGGCACGAAAAATTGCACGTAAAGAGGGTCTACTTATTGGTATCTCCGCTGGTGCGAACCTCCATGCTGCACAGATACTAGCCTCACGTCCAGAAAATAGAGGCAAAACTATCGTAACTATCTTATGTGATACAGCTGAACGCTACCTATCTACAGAGCTATTTGATAACTAATGCCACATACAAATACTCTTCTTCTTGAAACCATTAAGATAGAAAATGGCAAGGTTTACAATATCCACTACCATCAGACAAGGTGCAATAAAAGTCGAAAGATACTCTTTGATAGCATGGATATATTATCATTACTATCTCATATCAAAGCACCGTCCAAAGGGCTTTATCGCTGTCGTATTATTTATGATACACAGATACGTTCTATAGAGTACATCCATTATCAAGAGAAAGATATTCAATCACTTAAAATTGTACCCTCTGCCCTTGATTATAGGCATAAGTATGCAGATAGAAGTCTACTCGTTTCATTGATGAAAACAAATAGTGATGCTGATGATATACTCATAGAAAAAAATGGACTCATTACAGATACAAGTATTGCCAATATTGCTTTTTATGATGGAAAAAAATGGGTTACACCAAAAACATCCCTTTTAGAAGGAACTCAACGAGAAAAACTACTCGATACTGGCTTTTTAACAAAAAAGGATATCAAAAAAGAAGAGCTACCTCATTACACACAAGTAGCTTTAATGAATGCTATGATAGGATTCAAAATATTAGAATCTTTAAAGATTTATGATTTACAAGGCACTATCTATGACTATTAATATTTTTCAAACACCAGAATATAAAACACTTATTTCTGAACATATTTTTAATACTATTGCTTATCTATTTGATAAAAATCAAGAGTTTGCTATAGCGTGTGAAGTCAAGCATATTACTTTTATGCCAGAACTGCCTAACTCTTTACAAGAGACTTTTGATGAGACTGTACTGTTTATACTTAGTGGGTATACTTTTGAATCTGCAAATCTAGAAAAAGAGTACTTTTCTTTTGAGGCAGGTTTTGGAAACAAGAACTTTGGTTCAACTGTCACAGTGCCACTACTTGCAATGAAACAACTCTTTGTTGGGGATCACCCGATAATGATGAATCTTGCGGAGCATATTGATAATGAAGAACCAATAGCTAAGAATTTGGGTGAAAAAAAATCGATGGCAAGTTTACTTAATAACCCAAAAAATAAAAAGCTCTTAAAGAAGAAAAAGTAGAAAAGATACAACGCTTATGTATCACAAGAACCAGCTAATATATAATCAACTACATTATCTACATATGCATTATGCTTATTTTCTTTAGTGTAAACAATATAAAACTTACGTGTCATTGTATACCCTCTAAGACGAGACTCATAGAGTTCTTCTTTTTCCACCTCATCCATAATAGCATGTCTAGATACAATAGAAACCACAGGTTTTTCAGAATTTTTATCTGCTTTTTTAATAGTCTGAAGTAATGCGGTTGAGTTACTTACTTCAGAGAGTACATCAAAATTTTTACAAGATACACCTAACTCTTCAAAAACTTCAGAAACAATGCGACGCGTATAAGATGCTTCATCCCTACATACCCATGAGAATTCATACAAGTTTTCTGTGTTAAGCACCTTTGGTATTGGCACGTTAGAGACAACTACCAGTTCATCTTCCAGCCACTCTCTATAAATAAGGTCATTATCCATTATAGGTGACTCAATAAGCCCAACATCTAACTTTCTATCTTTAAGTTTCTCAATTACAGTTGCACTCTCACTAATAGCAAGTTTAATATCATTGTTGATGGCTTTACCGATAGTATTTAGACACTGTCCAGGGATAATATATGTTCCAATAGTATGCGAAGCACCTAATTTAAATATCATTTCTTTATTAATTATTTTAAGTACATCTTTTTCTGACGCATTTATCTCTTTTTCAAGTCTTGTTGCTATTTTATAAAGTTCATCACCTTCATTGGTTAACTTAATACCATTTTTTTTACGCTCTATAACTTTACACGCAAGATATTTTTCTATAAATTTGATTTGTTGCGTAACTGCTGGTTGTGATATTCCTAACTTTGCAGATGCTTTAGAGAAACTTCTCTCACGTGCTACAGTTAAAAATGTTTCTAATTTTACAAAATCTTTTAGCATATTGATGTTCCTTACTTACATGTTAAATAAACTTCTATGTATTCTTTTTTCAAATTTAAATAATTATATCTAATTATACTTAAGTTAAGAATAACTTGTGCTTATTTAATTGATTACATTTATTCTATCTTATGTAATTATGCCTACAGCTATAATACCCCTAAACATCAAGACAACCTTATCTCTGTATGAAATTAAACTTTTAAAGGTATAATAAATACAATTGGAGCGTTTAAAGTAATGGAAAAAATTTTAGAAGGACTTAACCCCTCACAAAAAGAAGCAGTAGAACATATAGACGGACCTATGCTCATACTCGCAGGTGCAGGCTCTGGTAAAACCAAAACACTTACATCAAGACTTGCTTACTTAGTAGGTATGGTAGGCATTGACCCTGCTAACACTCTTACACTTACATTTACAAACAAAGCTGCCACAGAAATGCGTGAACGTGCATTAAGCCTTATGCCAGAGCGTGTCCCATACCCTCCACTTCTATGTACTTTCCATAAATTTGGATTATTATTTTTAAAATTTCATATAGAAAAACTAGGACGTGCTAACACCTTTGTCATTATAGACAGCGATGATAAAAAACGACTCTTGCGTTCCTTAGCAAAAGAAGCAAAAGTTGATTTAAACATATCATTTATTGCTTCAGAAATTTCAAAGTACAAAAATTCACTGTTATCTCCAGAAGTTGTCTTAGAAAAAGCAGAGCTTCCAGACTACAAAAAAATAGCCAATATATACATAAAGTACCAATCTAATATAGAAGAAAATAACCTCGTAGACTTCGATGACCTTTTGTCCTTAACCTACAAAATACTCTCCCAAGATGATAACTTACGTAAAGAGACTAGTAACCGCTACAAATACATCATGGTAGATGAGTACCAAGATACCAATGAATTACAGTTTCAACTTCTTGAGCTACTCTACTCCGAGCATGAAAATATTTGTGTCGTAGGTGATGATGATCAAAGTATATATGGTTGGAGAGGTGCAAATATACGTAATATCTTAGAGTTTTCAGATAACTTTAAATCATGTAAAACTGTTACGCTAGAGACAAACTACCGCTCAACTGAACCCATACTTAAAGCTGCCAATACTCTGATAGAACACAACAGAACACGCTTGGGCAAAAAACTTATATCTCATAAAGGTAAAGGAAATGATGTCAAACTCCTGCACTCTCTTGATGAGTCTATGGAATCAAAAGCGATAGCTAAAGAGGTACAGAGACTACTTGATTCTGGCACTGATCCTGATGAAATAGCAGTACTCTACCGTATCAATGCACTTTCACGTTCTCTTGAAGAGGGTTTTACAAAAGAAGGTGTAAACTTCAAACTCATAGGTGGTATGCGTTTTTATGAACGTGCTGAAATAAAAGATCTCATTTCTTACCTTAGAGTATTCTCTAACCCGTATGATGATTTTTCTCTTGTACGTATCATCAACAAACCTAAACGTGGTATAGGTAAAGCCTCTATAGAAAAACTCAAAAGGGCTGCATATGCTACACAGACTTCACTTTTTGGATACATAGAAAAATCTCATAAAGATGTTCTAGCAGAAGTCACTTCTGCAAAAGTCTCAAAAGCACTTGGGATCCTCTTGGAAGATATACAAGAACTCCAAACTATCATAGCCAATGACTTGGGTAATCTTATTACAGAATTTGAAGTACGCATTAAACTCAAAGACCATTATGCAGGTATGGTAGATGGGATGGATAGAATACTCAATATAGATGAGTTTTATGGGTATTTTAGAGATGCGGTCGCTAAAAATCCTGACCTCACATTAGATGGGTTTCTCAATGATATCTCACTGCAGTCTGACCAAGACCAGATAGAAGAAAATGCCATTACTATCATGAGTATACACGCAGCCAAAGGACTAGAGTTTGAACATCTCTTTGTTATAGGCTTAGAAGAAGAGTTTTTCCCTTTGCTTGGTGAGGGTTGTAACATGGAAGAGGAGCGTCGCTTAGGCTACGTAGCTATTACTAGAGCAAAGTCTGACCTTACACTTTGCTATGTAGACAGCCGCTTTTATAAGGGTCGTCGTAAGATGATAGACAAGAGTCGCTTCTTAGGAGAAGCTGGACTTATTTCTGATACTAGCCTCAAAATTACCAAACAAGCAGCCTTTAAAAAAGGTGACTTAGTAAAACATAAGATATTTGGCATAGGGCGTGTACAAGCAGCGAACAAGTCTGGTAAAGAGTATAAGTTACTTATTAATTTTGGTGGAAATAAAAAAGAGATATTAAGCTCTTTTGTGCAAAGTATTTAATGAACCGTCTCTTCGTTGTCAATAAGCCTATCTTTAGAACATCCAATGGCTATATGGGCTATGTTAAACGTAAGTATGGTACTAAAAAAGTGGGCTTTTCAGGTACACTTGACCCTTTTGCCACTGGATGTCTTATAGTTGCTACTGGGCAATATACTAAACTTTTCCAATACCTTAATAAAACACCTAAAACCTACAAAGCTACACTATGGTTAGGAGCAAATTCTCCTTCTCTTGATATAGAGAAAGTAGACAGTATTAAGGATGTCAAACCTTACAATCAAGAAAAGATAGAAAAAATACTACACTCTCTACAAGGTGAACTCACATACTATCCTCCTAAGTTTTGTGCTAAAAAAATCAATGGTGTTCGTGCCTATGCACTTGCTCGTGCAGGAGAAGATGTAATACTTAAGACCATCACTTCAACTATCTATGATATTAAACTCCTTAACTATAGTCATCCCTTTGTACACTTTGAAGCTAAAGTATCTGAAGGTACATATATACGCTCTTTAGGAGCATTAATAGCAGATAAATTAGATGTAGATGGCACTCTTTCTAGTCTGCACAGAATACATGAAGGACAGTTTTATTATGATGATGAAAAAGCACTTAATCCTTTCACATATTTAGACTTAACTAATAATATCTATACAGGCGATGATAACTTTATTGAATTAGGTAAAAAAATATCTATTGAGTATTTTGAAAATAAGAACAATGGTGTATATCTAATAGAAACTACAAACTTTTTTGCTATTATTGAAATAATAAATAAAGAAGTAAATTACAGATTTAACCGTATATCAAAGTTTATAGTATAATTAGCCTCAAATTCTGATAAAAAGGTTTTAATATATGGGTGGTTTTGAAGGTGGTGATGAAGGTGGTTTTTGGGATGCTGGGATTCCTCCTCACGGTATAGATAAAAGTTCTAAAAATACAGCAAAATTATCTATAGAAAAAAGTGATGCAGGGTACAGCATCAAAGCCTATGCAAAAGTAAATATCTTTTTAAAAATCACAGGGCACAAAGACGGCTACCATACCCTACTCTCACGATTTATGCGTGTGGAAGAACTCTATGATACTATAACATTTGTACCTTGTGAGTGTGAGTGTTTCACCATAAAAG
>Ga0256844_10001083_pt1 | contig 10305 bp, 10 predicted proteins | sample MusselsmetaG_FD_189100 | JGI IMG/M metagenome (GOLD analysis project Ga0256844, IMG submission 189100) | Mussel associated microbial communities from hydrothermal vent at the East Pacific Rise, Pacific Ocean - Mussels | ecosystem: Host-associated > Mollusca > Shell > Unclassified ... | reverse complement strand
ATGAGACGCGTTTTGCACTTCAGGAGGTACGTGATCAGATAGGACAATATGTGTATCCTGTGCATCGTTTAGATAAACCTACTTCAGGCGTACTTCTTTTTGCACTGAGTAAAGAAGTGGCACAGGTAATGTCAGCGGCGTTTAGAACCAATGAAGTGAAAAAGCAATATGTATCTATAGTAAGAGGATATGTAGAAGCAAAGGGGGCAATAGAGCATCCGCTTAAACAAATGCTAGACACTAAAGAAGAAAAAATATTGGGTATTACAAAGGAAGAGCAAGAGGCTTGTACGAAGTATGAGCGTTTGGCTACGGTGGAATTACCTTATGCTGTGAGCCGTTACACTACGGCACGTTATAGTCTTGTAAAACTTTTCCCACAAACAGGACGTAAACATCAACTAAGACGTCATATGAAACACATACACCATCATATGGTAGGAGATACAAAACACGGAAGAGGAGAACACAATAAATTCTTTCGAGAGAAGTTTGAATGTCATAGGTTACTTTTACATGCTGTAGAAATAACGTTTGAACATCCTATAGAGAAAAACATGATAGTGATTAAAGCAGAGGTTGATGAGATATTTCAAAAGCTTTTTAAAACTTTTGAGTGGAGTTTTGAGGTATGATACTACATGAATAATGATGAACATAAAAATAACCCAATGCATGGTGTAAAGTTAGTACAAGTGTTAGAAGAATTAGAAGCCCATTATGGGTGGGAGACGTTAGACAGTCTCATAAAGATAAATTGTTTTAATAGTAATCCGAGTATCAAGTCCTGTCTGAAGTTTTTAAGAAAAACACCTTGGGCGAGAGCCAAGGTAGAAGCGTTATATTTGCTTATGCTAAAAGCAAGAGATTAATTAAGTACGGACTCTTTTTTAAACTTCTTTGTTAATGCATAATAGAATGTTGCACGGTACTTTGTACGTGTAGTTTTCAATTCTTCACAGACATCTTTAATTGCTGCATCAAGTACACTTTGACTTGCCTCAATGCCTAGTTTTTTCATTAAGAAATTTTTACGTACGGTATCGAGTTCTTTTGGGTCAGAACATGAGACAAGTTCTGCATCTTTTTTGTAGATAGAAGGTCCAAGGTTTTTGACGATAAGTGAAAGAAATGCTTCATCTACCTCACCATAGTGTTTCTTAATATCTTTAATATAAAGTGCAATCTTAGCAGCTTTTTTAGAACCTTTTGCAGGAGTCTTCTTGGTGCTGGTTTCTGTTTTTGATACACCTGTGGTTTTCTTTACAGTTGCCTTTTTTACAGTTTCTTTTTTTGCTGTTTCCATTTTTGATTTACTAGGGAGTGTTTTAGTAGAGACTTCTTTTATGCCTGTTTTCTTAGAGGCACTGGCATCTTTTGAAGGAGCAGACTTTTTAGGAGCTTTTGGGCTAGATAGTTTTTTAGCAGGCGTTTTTTTACTACTTGTTTCTACTTTTGATGCACTGGTTGTTTTCTTCGTGTTCGTTGTTTTTTTAGCAGGTGTTTTCTTTTCCAGAGTTTTTTTGACAGTGGTTTTTTTAGTAGAAGTCTTTTTAACTGTTTCTGAAGATGATTTTTTTGTACCTGTTGTTTTCTTTGTAGCAGGTGTTTTCTTTGTGACAGTTTTTTTCGTGACAGTTTTTTTTGTTTTATTCGCTTCTTTTGTAACTTTTACTATATCTTTTGCTACTTGTTTTTCTCGTTTAATTACTTCTTGATAGAGTAGTGATTTTTCATCAGGTGTACCAAGATTGAGAAATTTATCTTTCACAGATAGTAGTGTATTTTTAAATCCTACTACTTCAGTGCTTTGTTTAGATGAATTTTTTGGAGAAGGAGGTGATTGAACATCTCCATCGTGCGGTATATCACCAATAATAGCTTTTGTTGCTTTGGTATAGAGTTCGTCAATCTTTTTCAAGAAATTTGGCTTTTCCATAGGGATACTCCTTATTTTTTAACTATAGTGTATCTAATACTCTTTTAATGCATCATTTATTTGTACATATGCCATCAAGGGAGTGCTTTCAAAGTATGATATGTTATATTTTTTAGCAAATTCTTTTGTCATTTTTTGTACTTTTAACAGGTTAAATCGTGGTGCTTTTGGGAAGAGGTGATGCTCTATTTGGGTGTTCAGCCCTCCATAAAACCAGTGTATGATTGCTCCACCAGAGAGAGAACGACTCCCTCTCATTTGAAGCTCCATCCATGAGAAGTTTTTGGCTTCTTCTTCATTGAATGTTTCACATCCTAAGTGATTGGTAATAAAACCAAAAGAGAGCCAAGGTGAAAGTGTAAAGTTTACAGTCAATGCAACAATAAGTGTATTGACTACACCTATTTGATACATAAGTGTTCCCCAAATAAGTGGCCAGTGCATAAGCATAAGTACAAACTCACCCCATAGTTTATGTTTAATGACAAAACTATATGATTGGGCAATAAATGCAGGAAACATAAAAAACTGTGCTCCCCAAAAAACAAGATGTTTGTATTTTTTTAAAAAAGGACTGTTTCCTTTTGCATTGTGCGTAAAGGCACCATCTAATGCACGGATATCTTCATCTTTTTCGATGATATTACAGTAAGTATGATGATTGACATTATGCTTATAGTCCCACCATGATGAAGAGTTGGAGAGTATAAATGCAGAAAAAGGAAAGCTAAGCTTCTTAGACAGTGATTTGTTCTTGAAGTATTGTGTATGTAAAACATCATGTGAAACAAATACGGAACGTGTCATGATAAGTGTTATAAACAAGCCTAAGAGTATAGGGTTCCATAGGTGAGCTGTGCTGAGTGCAACTATCATAGAAGCTATGACAGCAATCATTTCGATACTTCCTCTTACAGGTACACGGTCTAGTAGACCTGCGTCACGTACTTGGGACTTTAATTCATCAAATGTATCAGGGTATGTTTGGGTTGTTGACATTGGGACTCTTTTTTTTAGATTAAATTTATTATAACAAGTATTTTTTAAAAGAGTATTGATATAACTCAATCTAAGGTTGTATTCTAAAAAATGTACTCCCTGAACCTGAGAAGAACCATCCATTCTTTTCTACAGTTTTTAACTGAGGATATGCTATGAGCGAAGCTGCATAAAGGTCGTTGAGTATGATAGGGTCTGCTATGTTCTCTAAGAGTGTTTTAGAGTCGAGTCTATCCCAGCCTAAAAATGAGCATAAAGTTATGTCATCAAGTAAGTGCTCTTTGAATGTCTTGTAGACTACTGTGGTGTCACAACCTATTTCTGGTGTATACAGTTCTAAGGCTAAAGGTTCTTCCTCAAAAGCCTCCACTACTTCACCAAATCCACTCACATTGGCTGATGGATAGTTGTAGATGAAGAAGGGTAAATCAGCCCCTATGGTACTCCCTATAATTGCTAACTCTTTAGTACTAAGCATAAGGTTACATACCTCTTTAACCAGTCTCATAAATGCTGCTGCATCAGAGCTACCTCCACCTAGTCCAGCTTGGCTTGGTATACGTTTGGTTACAACTACTTTATGCTTGTAAAAGAAGTTTAGTATGTCTAGGTCACCTGTATGATCATTGAGGGCTTTGTAGGCTTTGTAGATGGTGTTAGACTCTAAAGGTACACCTTCACAACCTTCTATGGTAAAAGTCTCACATTCGCAAGGTATAAACTCTAATGTGTCATACAACTCTTCCACACGCATAAAACGAGAAAGTAAAGTATGGTAGCCTTCTTTATGACCTGTTATTTTTAGAAAAATGTTTACTTTGGCATGGGCTTTGATACTGTACATTAGGTTTCCTCAAATTTTGGTATGCGATTAAACCTATATTTCACTTCACTATTTAGTATCTCAATAATGGAAAAAAACTGAGAAGTTTCTATAAGGTAAACACCCTCATCTTGTATTTCAAAATACTCAACACCTAGTTTTTTCCCTAACTCCATAAATGATTCATCACCCGTATAGACATTGGAGGGTAGGGCTAAATGTGTAAAAGGATTAAGGGCTCTTTCATTGTCATAATAAAACTGTCCTTCATGGATACGGTGTAGGCTAGAGAGTGTACCATCTACACCTAGCTTATCTGCAACCAAGGTACCTAAGCTTCGTATGTATGTACCTTCTGAAACCTTAGCTTCAAAGTGTACAAAGGGGTGATTATAATTGATGAGTTTAATATCATAGATGGTAGAAGTTATGGTTTTTAACTTGACCTCTTCCCCTGCACGTGCAAGCTCATAGGCACGTTTACCGTTGATTCTTTTGGCACAAAATTTTGGAGGGTAGTAGGTAAGTTCTCCTTGGAGTGAAGCCAAAATATCTTTGATGGTTTTTTCGTCAAAACTTTCTACTTCTTTAATGCTATCTACCTTTTCTATGTCAAGGCTAGGGGAGTTAGCTCCTAGCCATAAGGTAGCCTTGTAGCTTTTAGGTGTTTTGTTAAGGTATTGGAAGAGTTTGGTGTACTGTCCTGTAGCAACGATGAGGCAACCTGTAGCAAAAGGGTCAAGTGTACCAGAAAAGCCCACTTTTTTAGTGCCATACTTACGTTTGACGTAACCCATATAGCCATTGGAAGTACGAAATATTGGTTTGTTTACGACGAATAATCTGTTCACTGTTTTTCCTGTAGGGTGTTGTGCCCTCACAACACCAAAATAATTTGGTTTAAAAGGTGTTGTCAGGGGACAACACCCTACGTTATATTGATTGAACAAAAGAGCTTAAAATCTCTTTTTTATTTCCACCAAAATTAATGAGTAGTTTATACTCTTGACCCGATTTATTGGCTGCTTGGACACGCCCTATACCAAAGATTTTGTGTTTCACTAAGTCACCTTTTTTAAAGGCAGCTTGTTTGGTTATTTTGAGACTGGTATCTGAGATGAGTCCTGCTTCTCCTAAGAAACGGCTCTTGTCTATCATCTTACGGCGACCTTTGTAGAAACGACTGTCTACATAACACAGTGTGAGGTCAGACTTGGCTCTAGTGATGGCAACATAGCCTAAGCGACGTTCCTCTTCCATATTGCAGCCTTCACCAAGAAGTGGGAAAAACTCTTCTTCTAAACCTATAACAAAAAGATGCTCAAATTCTAACCCTTTAGCCGCGTGAATACTCATAATGGTAATGGCATCTTCTTCTATCTGATCTTGGTCAGACTGTAGAGAAATGTCATTGAGAAATTCATCAAGTGAGAGGTCTGGATTTTTAATGACAGCATCTCTGAAGTATCCATAAAATTCATCGATATTGAGAATCCTATCCATACCATCTACCATACCTGCATAATGGTCTTTGAGTTTGATATGTTCTTCAAAAAGAGTAATAAAATTACCAAGTTCACTTTGTAATGACTCTTGTAAAAGCTTTATATTTTCAAGGAGTTCTATAAGAGACGAAGAAACTTTTTTACTTACAACATTTTCAACCTCACCACATGAAGCTTTTTCTATATATCCAAAAAGAGAAGTTTGATGCTCAAAAGCTGCTTTTTGTAACTTCTCTATAGATGCTTTACCTATGCCACGTTTGGGTTTATTGACAATACGTATAAGAGAAAAATCATCATTTGGATTTGAAAGCACTCTTAGGTACGAGATGATGTCTTTTATTTCTGCGCGTTCATAGAAACGCATTCCACCTATGAGTTTAAAGCCTACACCTTCTTTCGTAAAGCCCTCTTCCAGTGAACGTGAAAGTGCATTGATACGGTAAAGGACGGCTATTTCATCAGGGTCAGTACCAGAGTCTAGAAGTTTTTGTACTTCTTTCGCAATGGCCTTGGACTCCATGGACTCATCAAGGGAGTGAAGAAGTTTTACATCTTCTCCTGCACCTTTATGTGAAGTGAGTTTTTTACCTAACCTTGTAGAATTATGTTCTATGAGTGTGTTAGCAGCTTTTAAGATTGGCTCAGTTGAACGGTAATTTATTTCAAGTTTAACCGTTTTACAGACTTCAAAATTATTTGCAAATTCTAAAATATTACGTATGTTTGCACCACGCCAACCGTAAATACTTTGGTCATCATCACCAACCACACAAAGATTATTGTGTTCAGAGGAAAGAAGCTCTAGGAGTTGAAATTGAAGTTCATTGGTATCTTGGTACTCATCTACCATGATGTACTTGTAACGGTTGCTTGTTTCTTTACGTAGGTCATCATTATCGGAGAGTATTTTATGTGTAAGCATAAGAAGATCATCAAAATCTACAAGATTATTCTCTTCTATATTGGCTTGGTACTTTACATAAATATTGGCTATTTTTTTATAGTCTGGAAGTTCTGCTTTCTCAAGAACAAGTTCAGGAGAGAGTAAAGAATTTTTGTATTTAGAAATCTCAGAAGCAATGAATGAAAGGTTCAAGTCTACTTTTAACTCTTTTGCTATAGAGCGGAGTAAACGTTTTTTATCGTCACTATCTATGATGACAAAAGCATTGCTCCGTCCAAGTTTTTCTATATGAAACTTTAAAAATAATAACCCAAACTTATGAAAAGTACATAAAAGGGGAGGATAAGAGACTTTACTGGGCATGAGTTTTAATGCACGTTCACGCATCTCTGCTGCAGCTTTATTTGTAAAAGTAAGGGTAAGTGTATTGGCAGGGTCTATACCTACTACACCCACAAGGTAAGCAAGCCTAGAAGTAAGTGTTTTAGTCTTACCTGAACCAGCTCCAGCGAGTATAAGCATAGGTCCATCAATGTGTTCTACTGCTTCACGTTGTGCAGAGTTTAGATCATTTAAAATCGTTTCCATGGCGTATAATACTCCTATAATTGTATTAATTATACCTTGAAAATGTTTACTCTCTGCTGTGTTTTAATAAGGAAGAAAGTGTTCCAAATGTAATTAAGAAAATAAGTACAAGTTATTTACTTTTTAAGTATAATCAGATATAATTAGTTAAATTTGGAAAAAGAATACATAGATATAATCCATTCTTTAAAGGAACATAAAATATGTTAAAAGATTTTGTAAAATTAGAAACCTTTTTAACTGTAGCACGTGAAAGAAGTTTTTCAAAAGCGTCAGCAAAATTAGGTATTTCACAACCTGCAGTGACACAACAAATTAAATTTATAGAAAAATACCTTGCGTGCAAAATTATTGAGCGTAAAAAGAATGGTATAAAACTTACAAATGAGGGTGAAGAACTGTATAAAGTTGCAGCAAGACTTGAAAAAGAGATTAATTCATCTGAAAAAGATATTCTTAAAATTATCAATAAAGAGATTACCTTTAGATTGGGTGCTTCCTATACTATAGGTACATATATCATTCCTGGACAGTGTCTAAATACTATAGGAAAAGCAATTAATAATGATATCAATCTTTCTATAGATGTAAGTGATAATATTGTTCAAAAGTTAAAAGATAGAAAGCTTGATGTTGGGCTTATAGAATCTCCTGTTATAGATAATGATCTTATTTATAGAGAGTGGCTAGAAGATGAACTAGTTGTCGTAAGTAACACGCCAATCCCTAAATTACTTAAAACGGAAGAGTTATATGAGTTTGCATGGATATGTCGTGATGAAGGTTCACATACTAGACGTGTGGTCTCTGAAGTCTTTGAAGAGCTGGGTGTGTCATGCAAAAGCTTTGAGGTACTTTCTGAAGTGAGTAATACAACAGCGGTACTTCAAACTATTAAAAAAAGTACAAAAGATTTAGAAAAGCCAGTGGTTTCTATTATTTCTAAACATGCTATTGCAGATGAAGTACAAAAAGGTGAACTTTTCGAAGCACGCCTTAGAGGTTACACGATGACGCGTAAGTTCTTTATTGTTTACTCTAAAGAAAATAAACATAATGCCTATGTAGATAATGTGGTAGATTATATTTTAGCAGGACAATGTGACTCATAGTTAAAGCAGGGCTTCCTGTTTTAGCACTCTTCTTATTTTCTCTTCTTTAACAACTTTTTATTTTCTGGATTGTTTAGTAAACTTTCCATAGAGTTTTTTTCTCCATGTTTCTGTGGGGCTTGTTCTATACTATATTGAGAAAGATTCATAACAATAGGATTTTCTCCTATAAGAAGTTGTTTAATAGCCAAAAGAGGTACATTTACGGTTGAACCAAAGTTTTCTTCTCCAAATCCAGCTTCAAATGAAAAGTACTCATCTTCTAATGAAGCACTTTCAAAGGTGTAGCCACTTAAAATAAAAAGTACAGTTTCATCAAATGATTCTTGTATAGAATGCGGTAGTACAGGAGTAAATGTAATATGTTTTATCTCACAAGCAATAGCAAACTCTTGATTTTTTTCAAAGAGGTAACTAATTGTTTTAAAAATATGTTCAGATATAAGTGCTTTATATTCTGGAGTTTGAAAAAGATTAATAGTCATAGTTCCTGCCTGTTTCATCATATAAGGTGATGTTTTTCAATATCTTAAATCCTACCATAGCATTCATAAGAGCTACGTGTGTATAGTTAGATAATGTCTCTTTTCTAATATTTTTTGTATGTAAGAATCCTTCATCTATTAACTTTTTTCGCATGGTACCTTCTAAAAGAGGATGCTTTGGTGTAAACCAATATTTCCCATCATAAAAAGCAATATTTGAGATACTTGTATCAGTAAGATACGTATTTTTTTCTATTAGAATTTCATCTGCATCATTATGCTTGGAGAGTAAAGCATCTAATTCGGTTCTGTCAGCATATTTAAAACTATAGTCAATCTTTGAGGAAACAAGTTTTATATTTCGTATCTGCTTTGCCTGATAAGGTATATATTCGATAGATTGTATTTTGTCGTTGTAAAGTACACGACAACGGTATAGTTTTTTATCAGGAGCTTGAATAATAGAAGCTAAATAAAGAGGTTTTTTTGTATTAAAAAGTATTTCCCTACTTTTATCAAAGCGTGCTTGATGGTAATTAAGATTAGAAATTATACCCTCTTCTATTTTGATTGTTTCAAGAAGTAGAGAGTTCTGTTCACTCATCAAATAGCTCTGTAGAGAGGTATCGCTCTGCTGTATCACACAACACGGTAACAATGGTTTTTCCTTTATTCTCAGGACGTTCTGCCAAAACCTGTGCAGCATGGAGATTTGCCCCTGCAGAAATGCCTATGAGTAAGCCTTCTTCTCTGGCTATTTTTTGTGCCATCGCAAAAGAGTCTTCATTACTCACAGCAATGACTTCATCATATATCTCGGTATTGAGTATTTCTGGGATAAATCCTGCGCCAATACCTTGAATTTTATGAGGTCCAGCTTCACCACCTTCTAAAACAGCTGAACATGTAGGCTCTACAGCAATAGCTAGTAGTGTTGGTACTTTTTCTTTTAACGCTTCAGAAGTACCAGTGAGTGTCCCACCTGTACCTACAGAAGCGACAAAAATATCAATATTTTCTTCTGTATCTCTTAGTATCTCTATGGCTGTTGTTTTTCTGTGTATGTCTGGGTTATGTGGATTATTGAATTGTTGAAGCACTTTGGCGTTCTTAAGTTCTTTTTCTAATGCATTTGCTTTGTCAATTGCCCCAGCCATCCCATCTATACCAGGTGTGAGGACAAGCTCTGCACCTAAATGCGTAAGTATTTTACGACGCTCTATACTCATAGAATCAGGCATTGTTAAAATGAGTTTCATTCCTTTTGCTGCACAAATAGCTGCGAGTCCTATGCCTGTATTACCAGAAGTAGGTTCTATGATAGTTGTATCTTTGTTTATATCGCCTGCTTTTAATGCTTCATTTACCATATTGAATGCAATACGGTCTTTCACAGAAGAAGTAGGATTCATAAACTCACATTTACCTAAAATGATAGTATTTGTCTCTTTTGATAATGTGTTGATTCGAACTAAAGGCGTATTGCCAATAAGCGCTTCAATATTATTTGCAATCATAAACTTCCCTTATTAATATACCTTATATTAGCCAATTATTTTTGAGTAAGTGCTTTAAACTCATAATTTTCATCGTCATAGTACTCAATGCTTCCATTTTCTATGTCATAGTGCCAACCATGTAAATACAAAGTACCTTCTTCAACACGTTTTTTTACAGCAGGGTAGGTAAGAAGATTATCTATTTGATAGACTACAGACATTTGTTCGGTATAACGCAGTCTCACTTCATCTGAAGAGTCTTTGTGTGCTAGGGTAGCTACTTTTTTAGCTTCCCCTCCAAGTTCAAGCCATTTAATAGTGTGTATATTTTCAGGTGTTTGTTTTATATCTTTATATAAAGCAGCAATGGCACCACAATGTGAATGACCACACACTATGATATCTGAGACTTCCAAAATACTCACAGCATATTCTATGGCAGAAGCTG
>Ga0256844_10001082_pt1 | contig 10307 bp, 11 predicted proteins | sample MusselsmetaG_FD_189100 | JGI IMG/M metagenome (GOLD analysis project Ga0256844, IMG submission 189100) | Mussel associated microbial communities from hydrothermal vent at the East Pacific Rise, Pacific Ocean - Mussels | ecosystem: Host-associated > Mollusca > Shell > Unclassified ... | reverse complement strand
AATTTGGTTTAGAACTCAAATCAGAAATCTGATTGAACATCTCAACTTTATTATATTTGAAGAAAGCAATACCTTTTTTACCAACACCAGATAAACGTACTTCTATCTCAGAGTTTTTAAACTCTTCTAAAAGCTGATTGGTACGTTTAATAGTTTGGTAGTTAAATCCACCACAAAGACCTTTGTCTGATGTTACAAAAACAATGTCTATCTTCTTAGGATTTTTGTTCTCTTTAAAGAAAACATTGTCAATCCCTTCAGCATTGTTTTGAGACATCTTTTGAGCAATCTCAGTTAAAAGTTCTGTTAACTTAGAGGCATAAACTTTAGAACGTTTAGCCATCTCTTCAGCTCTTTTAAGTTTCGCCGATGAAACAAGTTTCATCGCACGGGTGGTTTTTTGCGTACCTTTAACACTGGCAATTTGACGTTTTATATCTTTTAAGTTAGCCATCGTTTAGCCTTATGCTGAGAAAGATTGTTTGAAATCTTCCAATGCGTTTCTTAAATCAGCTTCATTTTCGTCAGTGATTTTTTTGTTCTCTTTAATGCTATCAAAAACACCAGCATATTTAGCTTCCATAAATGGATATAACTCAGCCTCAAACTTTGTTACAGAACCAACAGCTACATCATCAAGGAAACCTTTTGTTCCTGCAAAAATCATAACAACTTGTTTCTCAATTGCAATTGGAGCATATGGTCCTTGTTTAAGAACTTCAACCATTCTAGCACCACGCTCAAGCTGATTTCTACTATGCTCATCAAGATCAGATGCAAATTGTGCAAATGCTTGAAGCTCACGGTAAGAAGCAAGGTCAAGTCTTAAAGTACCAGCAACTTGCTTGGTAGCTTTAATTTGTGCTGCACCACCAACTCTTGATACTGAAAGTCCAACGTTAATAGCTGGTCTAACACCCGAGTTAAATAGATCTGTTTCAAGGAAAATCTGTCCATCAGTAATTGAAATTACGTTTGTTGGAATGTACGCCGCAACGTCTCCAGCTTGTGTTTCAATAATTGGGAATGCTGTAATTGAACCTGCACCATTCTCATCACTTAATTTCGCTGCTCTTTCAAGAAGTCTTGAGTGAAGATAGAATACATCACCTGGATACGCTTCTCTACCTGGAGGTCTTCTAAGAATCAAAGACATTTCACGGTAAGCAACAGCATGTTTTGTAAGGTCATCATAGAAGATAACTGCATGTCTACTAGAGTTCATGTAGTACTCTGCTAGTGTAACACCTGCATAAGGAGCAAGGAATTGGAATGCAGCAGAATCAGCAGCTGAAGCAGCAACAATAATTGTATACTCCATAGCTCCCGCTTCTTCTAGTTTTTGAACGATAGATGCGATTGTTGATTGTTTTTGACCAATTGCAACATATACACAAGTAACATTTTGACCTTTTTGATTGATAATTGTATCAATCGCTAAAGTTGTTTTACCTGTTTGTCTATCTCCAATAATAAGCTCTCTTTGACCTCTACCTACTGGTACAAGTGCATCAATCGCTTTAATTCCTGTTTGAAGAGGCTCATGAACTGACTTTCTAGCCATAATTCCTGGAGCTTTGTCTTCTAAAAGTCTTGACTCTGTTGACTCAATTGGACCTTTACCATCAATTGGCTCTCCAAGTGGGTTAACAACACGACCAACCATCGCTTCGCCAACTGGCATTTTAAGAAGTTCTCCTGTTCGTTTAACACTCATTCCTTCTCTGATTCCTGCCATTGAACCAAGAACAACGATACCTACACTCGCCTCCTCAAGGTTAAGAACCATTCCAAGAACACCTGTTTCGAACTCTACTACTTCTCCAGCCATAACATTGTTAAGACCATATACAGAGGTAATACCGTCTGCTACACCTACTACTTTACCAACTTCGTTGATGTCTACATCTACCTCGAAATTTTCAATTCTCTCTTTAATTATCGAGCTAATTTCGTCTGCTTGTAATTTGTTTGCCACTGCAACTCCTTCCGTTAGATTACTATTTATAATGATTTCGTAATGAAATCAATAAGTTGTTCTTTAACTCTTTGTTTAGAAAAGTTTACCTCAATACCCAAGTCGTCAACCGATACTTTAATTCCATCAAGGTCTGATTGAACTTGAGTTAATTTAATAGTTGAACCTGTATATGTTTTAAGTGATGCTTCAAGCTCTGCAAGTTCTGCATCGCCTAAAGTATTTGAACTTGAAACAATACCTGCGTACTCATTTGTCTCTTTTTGAATCGCTTGATTCAATTTTTTTGCTACTGTTGGTAATAAATCTAAACGACCATTTTCACCAATGATTTTAATAAAGTTTTGTAACTTAACGTCACTATCTTTACCCAAACCATCAAGAATAAATGAAGTTTTCTGATTTGCTGTTACCAATGGAGAAGTTAACATCTCAGCAACACTATCATCTTTAAAAAGTTCTGCGATTGCACTTAAAACTTCTGAAAATTCTGATCTTTGTGCTGTAGATGTAACATCAACCAAGGCATTAACATATCTGTTTGCTATTAACTCTTCCATCTATGCCACCTTCTTAGAAATAAGTGAAACAACTTTAGACTCATCTATATTTACATCCGAGGTTTCAAAACCACTATTTAAGAGTGTATCAATAGTTGCTCTGGTAGCTTTTTTACTCTCTAAAGCCTCTTTTTCTTCTGATTGTTTAGAAAGAAGAATTAAAGCATTATCATTTTTTTCAGCAATATTTGCTGATAAAATTTTTGCTTCGTTTCCTGCATCATAAACAATCTCTTTGGCTTTTTTCTTAGCATTAACAAGGTTCTCTTCTGCAACCAAACGTTCATTTTTAGAAGCTTGTAACTTCTCTTCAATTTCGTTCAATTGATTTGCAATTCCTTCAGATCTTCCTTTAAAGAAAGCCTTAATAGGGTTTGCTGCAAGATAATAAAGAAGACCTGCAAAAATACTAAAGTTAAAAACTCTATATTTAAAATCAGAATCCATCATGGTTACACTATGATGCTCTCCACCTGCTGCCAATACCAGCGTAGGTACAGCAATAACAGCTGAAATTAGAGCTATATTTTTAATTCTCATTCATGCCTCCTATAAGCTACCGAGTTTATTTTTTAAACTCTCTTTAAAAGCAGGTAACTCAGAAGTTAGTGAGTTTTTCAACGCCTCTTGATCAGCAGACAGTTTAGTTAAAAATGTCTGATGAGAAGCATCAAGTTCTTTCACTTTACTCTCTATTTTGCTCTCTGCTAAAGCTTTCGCTTCATTTGTAGCTTTTTCTCTGATTACATTCGCTTCTGCTTTCGCATCTGTCAAAAAAGCATCAGCTTTCGCATTAAGTCCATCACTATTATCTGACATCTCTTCGGCATTTTGTAAATCCTTTGCTATTGTCGCATCTCTATCATCCATAAACTTTAGTAAAGGCTGAAATAGCATCGTATTTAACAAAAATAGAAGAGAGAAGAAAACAACAAGAACGAACAACATCAAACCGGGATTCAAGTCAAGCATTCAAACTCCTCCAAAAAATTTTGCGTATTATAACTTGGAAAATGTAATAATTTGATTAATGCATAGTTATATTAAGGGGTTTGAAGAAATAAAAAAATTCTATTGGGTAAATTGGTAGCAGGGAGAAACCAAGCATTAAAAATTTGTCTATTTTTGTAACATTTTCAAAAATTTGTCTATCTCATCATCATTTTTAAAGTTTATCTCTAAACTACTATTTTTAACTTTAAATGAGAATGGCAAGAGTTTGTTGAGATTACTTTCATAACTCTTCATAAAGCCCATTTTTTTTACTTCAAAACTGTTTACAACTCTGGATTTCTTTTTATTTTTTGCTAAAAATTCTGTCTCTCGAACAGAAAGTTTTTGACCAATAATTGTGTCTACTAAAAGTTTTTGCTCTGAGGAGTCAAATGCTACTATAATTTTTGCATGTCCTTGAGAAATACTGCCATCAATTAATCTGCTTTGAACATAAGAAGAGAGTGATAGAAGTCTCAAAGTATTCGTAATTTGAGAACGACTTTTATGAACCACTGTTGAGAGTTCATCATGTGTAATATCATACACTTTAATCAGCTCATCGTAAGAGTGTGCCAACTCCATTGCATTAAGATTCTCTCGTTGAATATTTTCAATAAGTGCCAATTCCCGTAATTTAGCATCATCAATATCAACATCAGCCACAATGCATTTAATGGTTGCGAGTTCTGCTAATTTATGTGCACGTAAACGTCGTTCTCCTGCCACAAGCAGATAACCATCATCTTTTTCAATGACCACAATTGGTTGTAAAAGTCCATGACGTTTAATTGATTCACTAAGCTCCAAAAGAGCCTCTTGTTCAAAAGTTTTTCTTGGCTGATAGGGGTTGGGAGTAATCTCATTAACATCAACATTTCGTATTTGATCAGGAGGAGAAATGTTGTTTGTTCCAACCTCATTGTCATAAGCTTGACTGACCTCCTCTAAAATTGCACCTAATCCTCTACCCAATGCCATACACTTATCCTTTTAAAATACATTTGGCTAAATTATTATAAGCGATTGCACCTTTAGATTTATGTGCATATTCTGTTACAGGTTTTCCATAGCTTGGTGACTCTGCTACTTTAATATTTCGAGGAACAATAATAAACTCTTCTTCTTTATCTCGGAAAAGATTCTTCTTAAAATGGTGTGACAAATCTTCAAGAACCTGTTTTGAAAGATTATTCTGAATAGAGAACATTGTTGGTAAAAAACCTTTAATGGTCAATTTTGGATTAATAGACTTTTTAAGAAGATTAATTGTATTCAAAAGTTGAGCCAAACCCTCAAGTGCAAAATATTCACACTGAATAGGAATAATCACAGAATCAGCAGCACCCAAAGCATTAATGGTAATAGGACCCAATGCAGGAGGAGAATCTACAATAATATAGTCATAATTTTTTCTAATAGGGTTAATCGCTTTTTTTAATAAAAGCTCACGATTTTTTTTAGTAGAATCGTAAAATTCTTTTTCTATTCCAACCAACCCAATGTTAGCAGGGATTAAATCAAGATTCTTAAAATCTGATGTTAAAATAACTTCTGACATTGTCTTTATGCCTACCAAAACATGATAGATATTATATTCATAATCATTACGATTAAAACCTAAGCTTGTTGTTGCATTTGTTTGAGGATCAGCATCAATTAAGAGTACTTTTTTACCATTTTGTGCCAGTGCGGCAGAGAGGTTAACAGCTGTTGTTGTTTTTCCTACTCCACCCTTTTGATTTGCTATTGTAATTACTTCACTCATCTTATACTATATACTCTCTTATTATCTATTATTAGTGAACCATCTTCCGATAGAATCGCATTTTCAAGGGATTTATATTCTTTTTCAATATGTGTAAAAAATTCCTTGCTTCTGCCGAATTCTATCCTATATTGACTAAAAATTTGCTTCCACGAAGGATACTCTTCTAATGATAAAAGATACTTTTTCAACAAAATAAGAGGCTCAATGTCGAGATTTAGTGCTTCAAAGCTGTTTGATTTTTTTTGTAAATTGATGCCCATTCCACAAAGAAAAATATTATCTATTTTTTTTGTGATTGTTCCACCAATTTTACTTTTATTATGGTATAAATCGTTAGGCCACTTTAACCAAATATTATCAATATAAGTTTCTAAAACTTGCTTCATAATAAACGAAAAATAGATGGAAGCAGAACTTAACGGTAAATCTTCAGGTAAATCTTCTAATTTAATCGCTAAAGAGAAAAAAAGGTTTCCTTCTCCTCCTTCCCATGAGTTGTCTCTACTCCCAACTCCATTGGTTTGCTCTTTTGCTATTACAGCAATAGGCATAGAGCAACGCTTATTTTTTATCTCTTCCAAGAGATATGTCTGAGTTGATTTCAACTCATTAAAACAAAGAATCTCCAACTTTTAATCCTCTCCCTACACAATAAGATTTTGCATTTACAGCTTTTTTAGAAGCAGATTGAATTGTTCCAATTTCTAAACTTCCTTTAGAACAAGAGAGAACCACTGACTCATCTCTCAATTCTAAAATTTTTCCCATTTCATTGCTACTTACAGTTTCCAATAAAGTAATCTCAGAAATTTTTGTTCCACCCTCAATAAAAACTCCAGGCCATCCATAAAAAGCCCTATACTTTTCATACAGTTTGGAAGCATCAGAAAAGTTGACCAGCCCATCAGCTTTTTTAATCTTCTTACAATGTGTAGCCATGGCTCGAATTTGTTCCATTGGCTCAATTGTATGAAAACGATGAAGTATATCAGTAGTTAAAGTACAAGCATCATCACTCAATCGATTCATCAAGTCAGGAAGCAACATGGTTTGGGGAATTTTAAAATATCTGTATCCTAAAATAGGGCCAGAATCCAACCCCTCTTCCATAAGCATTGCCGTTATACCTGTAAACTGATCACCATTTAAAAGTGACTGTTGCACAGGACTTGCCCCACGATACTGAGGAAGCAGTGAAGCATGAAGATTAATACAAGGAGCAATATCTAAAATAGATTTAGGAAGCAGTTGACCAAAGGCTGCAACTACTATATAATCAGGATTTGCATCTACAATGGCTTCGTAAATTCCCTCTTCAGAGAGTCGTTCAGGTTGCAATATCTTAAGATTATGTTCTACTGCCAAAACTTTTACATCAGGAGCTTTAAGTATTCCTTTTCTTCCTGCTTTTCTATCAGGTTGAGTTAAAACCAAAGGAACCTCTATCTTTTCATCATCAATAAGTGTTTGTAAAATCTCTTTTGCGTAGTGGGGTGTTCCCATATAAACTATTTTTATCATTTTTTCCCTATTTTTTATAATATTGCTGTAGATTTGACCATGTCAAACGTTAAATGTATAGAGGCAGAAATAATTGTTCTAAATATTGATATGATTTAAATTTTGCGTTACTGTTTAACATGCTCAACCCTACCAAAATGTTGAATATTTATTTAGAAAAGAGCGTTCCACCCTTCTGAACACCATCGAGTAGAAAACTTCGTGCATCGTCGAGACCAAAACCTGTGGCTAAAAACATTTTTCTACCATTATTTAGTAAAAAATGACCTGCCTTCAATTTTGTTACAATTCCACCCGTTGCAAACTCATTGTTAGCAATGGCTGGGGCATCTAACTCTTCTTGTGTAATAAAAGAGACTTCCCTACGAATAACAGCATCATCAAAAGCTCTCGGGTCTTTGTCATACAGTGCATTTATATCCGATAGAATCACTAAAAGCTCTGCATCAAAACACTCTGCAACATAAGCAGAAAGCTGGTCATTGTCCCCAAAAACAAGCTCTTCTGTAGCGATTACATCATTCTCATTAATAATGGGAACAATAGAGTTCTGTAATAATTTATCAATGGTCATTTGTGCCAAATGTGTACGTTTTTTAGAGTCTAAATCGGCTGAACTGAGTAGAACCTGTGAACACCAAAGGTTGTGTTTTCCAAACTTCTCTTGATACATTTTCAATAAAAGTGGTTGCCCAATGGCAGCCATTGCTTGTTTGTTTCCTATATCTTTTTTGTCTAAGGGTAAAACCGTGTAACCAGCAGAAACAGCTCCAGAACTCACCAAAATAACTTCTGTATTATTTTTCATCACAGAAGCAATCAGCTCGACCAAGTCACGCATTCTCTCTTTTGCCACTGCCCCATCTTGGGTTAAAACATGAGAACCAACTTTAATAACAATGCGTTTTTTAGCCATTAGTCCTCTTTTTGTTCTTCATTTACAGAAAGCACAAAACTTTTAAGTGCAAAACGTAAAGGGTCTGTGTTTAAGTGAGAAACCGATGAGATAGGCAATACAAACATCGGTGCATCTTTTGGTAAAATTACTCCAAAATCTTCTTCAAATCCATATGAAATATACTCAGAATTTACTTTATATTTTTTTAAAATTTTATTACTGCTTAATCCAATATCATCTATAAAAGTTGAAACCAATCTATTAACCTCTTCTACAGGCAATGAGTCACATTTTGTAATGGCAACAGCAAAATTTCTTCCTGCCAGTTCAGATGAGTACCGTTGAAGTTCAACTAAAAGTGTCTCATATTGATACTTCATCTCTCTGTAGTTGGCAACATCTACCAAGATTAAAAGTGTTTTGGTTCGCTCAATATGTTTTAAAAATTCTAAACCAAGCCCTCGACCATCACTTGCACCTTCTATAATTCCTGGAATATCTGCCATCATAAAAGAGTCATACTCTCCCACATTAACTACACCAAGATTTGGGGTAAGGGTTGTGAATTCATAACTTGCTACTTTAGGACGAGCATTTGAAAGGGCTGAAATAAGTGTAGATTTACCCACACTTGGATAACCCACCAAACCAACATCTGCAATAAGTTTCATCTCTAAACGAATCTCTTTGGTTACACCTGGTAAACCTGGTTGTGCATAGGTTGGTCTTTGATTGGAGGAACTCTTAAAGTGCATGTTTCCAAGTCCACCTTTTCCACCCTCTAAGAACATTACACGTTCTCCTTCTTCAAGTAAATCATACATTACTTCATCGGTCAAAGCATCAATAATTTGTGTTCCAGGAGGCACAATAATATCGGTACTCTCCCCTTTTCGACCGTAACATTTACGACCCTCTCCAGGTTGACCATTTTCTGCTCTAATATGATTACGTCCACGAAGAGCTGAGAGCGTATCTGTGTTGTTATCTACCACAAAGTAGATATGTCCACCTTTACCTCCATCGCCCCCATCAGGGCCACCTTTTGCTACAAATTTTTCAGTCCAAAATGAAACACACCCTGCCCCACCTTTACCTGAACTAACCATTAAATCTACACTATCTACGAACATATACTTCCTTAAAAAGTAGAATAAATCTCTACTTATATTATTGGTGGAAGTATATCCAAAAGTTGGTATGGGTTTGATTTTTATAATTCACGCTGAGTTAAAAGATTAATACGCTTGTCTATATCATCCAAAATATTCACAATTTGATTTTGTAGTGTATAAAAAATTTCCATATGTACAGCAGGAACATCATCTGTAGCTCTAATTTCTGATAACATACTTTGTAATTTTAAACGATGTCCTTTTAATTCTCGTAAATTTAAATTTTCAATATTCGTATCAATACAGTTAATACTTTCATACCATGCATTTAATTGCCGTCGGGTATAGAGATGATAAGCAGGAAGAAGAACCTCAATAAAAAAAGCAAAAAGTGTTACAAAAGGAAAAATATATTTTAAAGTAATATTTTGTAATTTATTTAATGTTTGAGCTGTCCAAAAAGAGTAATTTTCTTCATAATAATTAGATTTTTTTCTAAAGTAATATTTAGAGGCACGATGTTGTTTTATGGTCAACATGGAGACATTAGGAAAAATATTTTCATTATGGAAAATACCCATATGATGATGAACCCTTCTTGCAACCTTTATCATCAGCCGAACCATCTCATCATTTGTATCTTTGGTAGTTGCTAAAATAGCAGTAGTTGCTAAAAGAGTATGCTCTGTCCTTGGGATATGTTTTCGTAAGTTAAAACCATTTTTATGAAGTTTGACAATATGAAAATATTTATGCTTTTGAATAAAAAACTGACGATAAGAGTCAGATTCTTTAAAATTCATAAGATGAATATTTGGAATATTCATAAGTTCAGTAATTAATTTAGCATTTGGTGCAGCAATATAAAACATAGCATCTATATTTTTAGACTCCAATGCTTTTAGAGCCTCATCATTAGGTATCAATTTTAATTCACTGTTAAAACCATTAATTCCAACCAAATTTAAAAGCTCTTTGGCTACAGGTAAAATACCTGAACCTTTTTGAGAAATAGCAATTCTCTTTCCCTTTAAACTTTTTAAATCTGTAATTTTTTTATCATTATAAAAAATCCAAATGGGTTCATACTCCACATTTGCCAATGCAAAAATATTAGGTTCTTCAGTTCCACCTTGAATAAATGCAAAATCAACCTCACTCTTTAAGAGTTTATCTTGGGCATCCACTGAACCTTTTGTAATCAATAACTCTAACTCTATACCCTCTTTTTTCAACTCTTCTTTATACTCTAATGCGTCTTTATAATAAGCTCCATCTTTAGCACCAACTGCAATTTTAACTGTTTTAGGGTGTGCATTACGATCTAAAAGAATATAAAGAATAGGTAGAAGTAAAAAAATAATAAAAATAAGAGTTAGTTTTAATGCTTTCATAAAAACATTATATCGAAGTTTAAGTGTAAAAAAGTGAAATTTTAATTAAGGGGAAGAAGAAGATGAGCAAAAAAGCT
>Ga0256844_10001081_pt1 | contig 10310 bp, 12 predicted proteins | sample MusselsmetaG_FD_189100 | JGI IMG/M metagenome (GOLD analysis project Ga0256844, IMG submission 189100) | Mussel associated microbial communities from hydrothermal vent at the East Pacific Rise, Pacific Ocean - Mussels | ecosystem: Host-associated > Mollusca > Shell > Unclassified ... | reverse complement strand
AATAAATTTTCTTATAAGGCAATCGTTTTTTCACATAAAGATGTTGAAAATGAGGATCGACTTTCTGTAAAAAATCTGATATTGTCTCATAATATCCATATTTCAAATAATAACTTTTCAAATATGAATCTTTTAACTTCAAAGCTTCAATATATTTCAAATAAAAATATTTCAGATATAAATATTTCAAGATATAAACCTAAAAAGTTAAAAATAGATAAGAACGATTCTTTGCAACTTAGAAATGCAAAGTTATCTAAGTTGAACAATACACTTATTGTGAGTGGAAAAGATTTCACAATAATTGTTAATGAAACAGATGAATATATTGATGAAATTTATAAACTTATTGAAAATTGTACTTCAAGAGGTAGATAAAGCAAAGAGCTTCAACTAAAAGAGAAAACTTTATGCTCAAGCCTGTAAACAAGGAAATACCAATAGCTGTACCATTGTGGGGCTTATATACAAGGACAAGAGCAATCAAAAAAAAGCTTATGAATTTTACAAAAAAGGCTGTGATAAAGGGGATACCACAGGTTGTCTAAACCAAGGAATATGCTATTATGGAGGTCAAGGAGTTGAACAAAATAAAGCGAAGTCTTTTAAGCTCTTTACCATAGCTTGTACGCAAAAAAATGCACGAGTTTGTTCTCAATTAGCTGTACTTTACTATGTGGGAGAAGGGGTAAACAAAAATGAAAAAAAAGCTGTAAACCTATTTAAAATATCTTGTCAAATGGGGGACAAGGAGGGATGTGAAAACCATTCAAAAATTTTAAAAAGTCATTCCAGAGAGGTTCACAATTTTTAGTTATACTTAGCAAAGAAAAAACTATCTTTTTCACTCTTACTCTTCACACCAAGACCATAAGCAGTATTTTTTAAAAACATAATATTAGAGAAAAGAGTGTCAATGGAAGTATGAATCCAAAGACAAACTGCTCACCTAACCTGAAATCTGTAATGATATAAATAAATGATAGTTTTTTGACAAAAGGGCTATATTTAGGAGTTTTAAAAGAGGAGAATATCTCCTCTTTTAAAAAGAATTTATTTTTTATTTTTTTGATAAATAGGCATAACTGTAGGAAGAAGTGCTTTTATTTCTTCTATACGGTTAGCTGGGGCAGGGTGGGTTGATAGGTATTCTGGAGGGGTTTTTCCACTGCTTCCAAATTTTTGCCAAAAGCTTAATGCTGAGTTTGGATTGTATCCTGCTTTGGCTGCTAGAACCAAACCAATGTGGTCAGCTTCATACTCTTGGGTTCGTGAGTGTGGTAGCATTATGCCCAGTTGTGTTCCAATTCCGAAGGCTTGCATAACCATGGCTGTGTTTTGTGGGTTTCCTCTACCTTGCATTACTGCACCTAACACTTGACCTCCTACTTGCTGTACTTGACTTGAACTCATTCTCTCTGCACCATGTCGTGCTAAAGCATGACCAATTTCATGACCCATAACGGCTGCGAGTTCATCATCATTGTCTGCGTATTTAAAAATTCCTGTATAGACAAAAACTTTTCCTCCTGGTAGACAAAAAGCGTTGGCTTCTTCATCATTTTCAATAACGAAGAACTCCCATGTATAATTGTTTTGACCCGTAACTGAGGCGATACGTTGACCTATACGTTTCACCATTGCATTTTTCTTTGGGTCTGTACTAACTTTTTCCTTTTCCAGTACTTGTTTGGCACTTTGGAAACCAAGTGCCAACTCTTGTTGTGGACTAACGGTGATGAATTGGTTTCGTCCTGTAATGGGTGCTTTAGAACATCCTATGAATAAAAGTGCTAAAATAGCACCCAGAGTTATCTGTTTAAATGTTGTTTTCATGAAATTCCCTTGAATTTTAAAGTGAATCCATTATAGCAAAGATAATTAAAAGATTTAGTGTAAAAGAGGATATAAATATGTTCAACATTGTGTTAGTAGAGCCACAAATTCCACCCAATACGGGGACAATAGGAAGGCTTTGTGTTAACTTAGGAGCAACCTTACATTTGATTAAACCATTAGGGTTTGATATAGATGACAAAGCAGTAACAAGAGCAGGATTGGACTATTGGAAAGATTTGGATTTAGTCGTTTGGGATAGTTTTGATGTTTTTTTAAAAGAGCATCCTCTTGGAGAAAATGCACATTTAGCCACGACCAAAACGGATAAAATTTATTTTAATGCAACGTTTAAAAAAGATGACTATATTCTATTTGGTTCAGAGACAAAAGGGATACGGGAAGATGTTTTATTAGAGAATAAAGAGAATTGTATAACCATTCCTATGGGTGGAAAAGGGAGAAGCCTAAATCTTGGGGTTGCCGTAGGTATTGTCACGTATGAGGCATTACGCCAAAATTATGATGGATTTGAAAAGATAACCATTGCCAACTCTTTAGAAGAGGCTTAATATGAGTATAGGGAATATATTTTATATTATTGCTATTGTTCTTTTTGGATTTATGACATTTGCGATTATTCGTGGTAATTTTCAGCGTAAGTTTGATGAAGAGGGTAGACGTTTAAAAGATGAAGAGATTGAAGCACAAAAAGGTAAAAAAGAATGAAAGATTTTAAAAGTTTATTAATTGGATTAGTTATTGCGATTGTATTCAGTAGTTTTAGTTCTTTTTATTTAACATTAGAGCAATCATTGCTTATAGGACTGGTTGCTCTTCTGGTAACATGGTGGACAAATGAAGCATTACCTTTGGGTGTGGTTTCACTTTTGCCTATTGTCCTGTTTCCTACATTTGGTGTTTTAGAACTTTCTTCCGTCACTTCGAACTACTCTAAACCGATTATATTTCTCTTTTTAGGTGGGTTTATGTTGGCAATAGCCATTGAAAAAATAAAGCTTCATCTCTATTTTTCTGCTAAGCTTCTAAGTTATTTCCCAAAAACAGTTTTAGGAATTATCTATGCTTTAGCCATTACCTCAGCACTTTTAAGTGCCATTTTATCAAATACTACAATTACATTGATGCTTATGCCAGTGGCTCTCTATTTGAGTGATAATATAAAGTTAAAAATTCGATTTTTATTGGCAACAGCATATGGTGCAAGTATTGGAGGCATTCTAACACCCATTGGAACAGCTCCTAATTTATTTTTATTGGGGTTTTTAGAAGAGAATAATTTACCTGTGATGGCATTTGGAGAGTGGGTTTATATGATGCTTCCTGTTGTTGTTATGATGCTAATTATTATTCCTTGGTTACTCTCTTTTGGTGTTAAAGGAGAAAGTGTAGAGGGCATAGGTGAAGAGGCTATTCCTGCATTAAACCCATCACAAAAAAGACTCTATATGATTATTGGTGCTTTGGCTGTGGTTTTGATTGGGAATACATTTTCTAAGCAATTTTTTGGTTTTGTTTTAAATGAAAAAATTGTTCTGTTAACTTTTGGACTTTTAATGTTTGCCCCTAAAATTGGTTTTTTAGAGTGGGAAGATACAAAAAATATACCTTATGAAATTATTATGTTGTTTGGGGCAGGGTTCTCGATTGCCACTGCATTTACCTCAACAGGGTTGGCATCAGACATTGCAAATAAATTAACCTTTATCTCTGATATGCCTTTGCTTTGGATGTTTCTGTTTGTCGCCTTATTTGTAGCATTTTCCACTGAAGTTACAAGCAATACAGCATTAACCTCGATTGCAATTCCTATCTTTTATGAGTTTGCAAAAGATATGCCTACAGAACAAGGAACATTATTATTAATGGTAGCTACAGTTTCTGCAAGTTTTGCCTTTATGTTGCCTATTGCAACGCCACCTAATGCGATTGTTATGAGTTCAAGGGTTATTCCTATTGCACAAATGGCAAAAGTTGGTTTTGTTGCAAATTTAGTAGGTATTGTGATTGTGGCTTGTGTGGCTTATTTTTTATGGGGAGGTATGATTTAATTAATAAGGTGCAATAAGTTGCACCTTATGATTATAACTTATGCATCGTAAATATCAGTTTTATTAAACTTGATTGCTAAAAGTGCATAGAAGTGAACTCTATACTTGGCTCTATTAGAAGTACCAAGTGTAACACATACTTCTTTGATTGCAGCGTCTAACTCTGCATCATCATTTGTTAGTCCTAGTTTTTTCTTTAAAAAGTTCTTTTTAACTGTTTCTAGCTCATCTGCTTGACCACAAGCAACAGTAGCTGTATCTTTATTGTAAATTACAGGACCTAATCCTTTTGTAACTTTAGAAATAAATTCATCTTCAAGTGTTAAATTTAATTTTTTTGCTTCTTCTATCATTTTTGCTATTATATCGTCTCTTTTACCCATGGAAAGTGTCCTTCTGAATTGTTTTTTAACAATTATTATACCATATTTTTAAGCTATAAATAAAACAATATATATACACAGTTTTTATTTATTTCTGTTATAATATAATAGAAATAAATATCAAAGGTTGTTCAAATTATGAAACATTGTATTGTGGGGGATGTTCATGGCGAATACCGATCCCTTTTAAATTTAGTGGCAAAAACTCCAAAAGGAACAGAGTTTATCTTTGTTGGTGATTTGGTTGATAGAGGAAGTCAAAGTGCACACGTTATACGTTTTATTAGAAAACATAATTTACTGTGTGTTAAAGGGAATCATGAAGTGATGATGATAGAGTATGGAAGTGCATTTATTCGTTCTATTGAGAATCATGAACCGATTGAACAAGAGAATAAGTGGTTGCAACATGGTGGAAAAGAGACACTTCTTTCCTATGGACTGGTCTCTTTAAAAGGTAAAGAGCTTGTGCCTCATGTTTTTATTAAAGAGTTTCTCTTTCAGTTTAAAGAGGATATTGAGTGGTTACGTTCTTTGCCTTTATATTTAGAACTTGATGCAAAACACCCTTCAGGAAGACAGGTTGTTGTCTCTCACTCATCTATTGATTTAGTTTGGGATATACGACATCGACAGGAGTATGCCAATGTTTTTGAAGAAGCTATTTTATGGAGTAGGGCAAAACCTTTAGATCACAATAAAATTTTTAATATATTTGGACATACTCCTCAAGCCTATACGGCAGATATGCAAGGTCATTATGTTAATATTGATACAGGTTGTTATATTAAGGGTAAAAAAGGTTATGGACTTCTCTCTGCTTATTGTGTAGAGAGTGGAGAAGTCTTCTCCTCTAGTGATATAAATTAAAGGGTTAAAATGATTCTGACTCTCTCGAAACATATTGTTGAATTAGAAGCGATGAAAAACTATCCTAAAGAGTTATATTCTATTGGTAATCAAAGTTTGTTGGCTCGACCAAAAGTTTCTATTGTTGGTACACGAAGACCCTCAAACTATACGAAACATTGTACATTTAGATTGGCACAAGCACTGAGTAAAAGAGGTGTTTGTATAGTTTCAGGGGTGGCAATGGGTGTAGATGCCATTGCTCATCAAGGTGCAAAGCCTGAAAATACTATTGCTGTGGTTGCCAACAGTTTAGATGTCCGTTACCCTGCTATTAATAGAAACTTAATAACAAAAATAGAAAAAGAAGGCTTAATGTTAAGTCAGTTTGCCTCTACCTTTAAAGCGACACCATGGAGTTTTGTGGTACGTAATGAGGTGGTTGTTGCCTTGGGTGATGTTTTGATTGTTACAGAGGCTGATGAAAAATCTGGTTCTATGCGTTCTGTTGAGTTTGCTTTGAAAATGGGAAAAGAGATTTATGTTTTACCTCAACGAATAGACGAGAGTAGGGGAACAAATAAGTTGCTTGAAGAGGGTTTAGCTAAACCCATTTATAACATAGAAACATTTGCAAATAGTTATGGAATTTCTCCTAAAAATGACCTTTTAATTAAAGATGATTTTTTCTATTTTTGTCAAACAGCACCTACTTTAGATGCTGCTGTTGAGAAGTTTAACTCAAGGGTTTATGAAGCTGAACTGGAAGGGATTATTGCCATAGAGAAAGGTTTAATCCGTTTGATCTAACTCCTTATCTTCTTCTTGTTCTTTTTCTAAAGAGGTTGGATAGATAATAACATCTTCATATTCAAAATATAGGTCTTTCGCATTAAAATCAACATGATGTTCTGTTTTTATAAACTTCATCTCATTACCTTTAATAATAGACTCCTCAATATTTTGGCTATGACTCTTTATGTAAACAGGTGTTTTACTGGTATTGAGTACCCAAAAATCAGTAAAATCAATATTGGTTTCATGTTGAACTTTTACACCATACTCTTGATTACTAGCAATTCCTTTGAGCAAAAAAATATCATGATAAAAATCATTAACGCATGAATCATTTAATATTTCGCCTCTTCCATTCCTTGAAACATAAGCGATAATGTCAATATTATCATCTGTTTTTTCATTAATAATTGTATAAAGTTCTTTTTTATCACATATCTCTTCCATACCTTTAAAAGCGTAATAGGCGTTGATATGACCTTTCAGAATCATATTTTGAAAATTGTCAAAGTATAAACGTTCATCACGTATTTTTTTCTCTCTAATCATGCTTGAAATTTTGCTCCCAAAACGTTCACTGCGTTCTGAAATGTTTCTATTTAAAATAGGCTCAATATGTTTGTCACTAAGTACGCCAACATAAGCTAAAAAATCATTCATTTTGTCACCAATAAAGTTAAAAATTTTAGATATAAAGTTGTCTTTTCCTAAAAGTTTTTCAATTAAGGAGAGGAGATAACTTAGTGCAAAAACTTCTAAAATTGGAGCAAACCATGAACTTGTCATCCATAAAAATATTTTGGCAATTATTACCCATAAGGCTTTAAAAAAACCAATCACTAAAAATTTTAACTCTACAAATACAGCAAGGTGTGTGAGAACATCTGTTAAATACATCAGCCATATACCTGCACCTAGAGGTAATATAATTACAACAAAATTTTTAATTTTTGTTCTAAAGTTGATGGCATTGTAGTATTGAAAAAGTTCTTGAAAAGGTTTCTTAAAGTGTCTTAGTATATGTCGTTCTAACCATTTCGAAAGCATGTTGTCAATAAACCAACGTTTGATTCCTAAAAGAAGACCTTGAAAGAGTGTTAATGTTTTTAAGAAGTGAAGAAATTTTAATTTACTTAAAAACCATAAAGAGAGTATAGAAGATTTAAAAACAAGAACTACAGCTATCATGTACCCCATAATATAATTATAGGATACAGGATGAACATAAGAGAGTAGTGCCATGAAAAGCGTAGGAACGATAATAGCAAGGAGTGCTTTATAGCGTCGTTTCATAAGAGCTATTTATTCAGATTCTACAACATCCGTTGAGTAGACTCCTGTCAACGTTTTCCAAATAATAGAAGCATTGATTCCAACCCAAATAATAATAGCCACAGAAATTGTTCCTGCCCAACCCATTTGAGTTAAATTATTAAATTGAATAAGACCATATGAGTTTAATCCCCAAAGAAATGCTCCGATAATGATAAGGACAAAGAGTGTTCCACCCCATCCAATACTTTGAAATACAGATTTAAGAGCAAGAATCCAAAGACCAAGCATTAAAATAATGGCAAATGGAGTAAATCCTGAAAAAAGATTAGAGAAGTCAGAAGAGATATAGTGGATAAAATGATAGCCTGTTGGATTCCATGTTCCTAATGCCAATCCTAAAGACATAATCATTGTAACCCACCAACGCAGGTTAGTTTCTGACTTATTTCCTTTTTTTGTTTTAGCTGTTCTAGTATTTGTTAATATATCTGGTAACATTTTTATTTTCCTTAATTTATAATGAGATTTAATTCCTAGAATTATAGCAAATGAAAGAGTAAAAGAAGATTTTTATGAAAGGTTTGTGATAAATTTAGAGGAAGAGAAACCACCTCTAAACTTTTATTAAAAGAGTGTTTTTAAATCTCTATTAATTTCCTTAAAGGAGACTTCTCCTGGATAGTTAAATTCTGTTACACCATCTTTTATAACTAAGGTATAAGGTAGTACACCTGTCCATCCATAAGTACTTTGAATATTGTATTGAAGGTTTGTTGCATCATCTCCTGGAACAATAGGATATTTTATTCGGTGCGTCTGAAGTAATCTTTTTGCTTCTCTTGGAGACATTTTATCTTCAACTTGTACCGCAATAATTTCTAATTTTTTTCGGTATTTCCCATAAAGTTTACGCATAATCGGCATCTCTTTTATACAATGAGAACAGTTTTTACCAAACATTTGTAAAATAACCACTTTGTTTGGATGCTCTGGAAACAGAAAACCATTTGAACGCTCTTCAATTGTAATTGATTGACCTTGAATACTTCTTAGTTGATGTATCTCTCCACCTTGGTTGTCTATCTGCTTGGGATGAAGTTCTTGAACCTTTACAGGTTTTTTATGACAAGAGCTTGGAGAGTTTATGTCATCAGTACACTCTACACGGATATTGGCTAAAATATTCTTTGTAGGTTGTTCCTGTATGATTGATGTTGGTGCAGGAGCAGTAACAACTTTTGGGATTATAGGTTTGGTTACTACAGGAGTTTCCGCTGTTACTTTAGAGGAATTATTCAAGTATCCCAAACAACCTGTATTTAGAAACAGGGTTGCTGTTAAAATGGTTGTTTGAACGATTATGGTCTGTTTACTTTTTCTCATTTTATACCTTATTTATTAAGATGATTATTCATTTAAATCTTTAACTAAAAATTCAAGTTCTTCGAGCGACAGCTCTCCTGCATGAACATTTTGAACTTCACCATATTTATCTATTGCAATAAGTAGAGGTAATGGAATTCCTGTAGAGTATTCAGCTCTATTTGAAATGTAGCTAATAAAGTTATTATGGTTAATACCTGCAATTACCTGATAGTTCATATTATGTTTAGCTTGAAATGTTTTTACATCAGCTTCTGGATAATTTTGTGCTTCTACTGCAACAATTGCAAGGTCATTAGGGTGATTTTTTGTCAATGCTATAAATGCTGGAATCTCTCTAATACAAGGGGGACATCTGTGTCCAAAAAGTGTTAAAAGAACAGCTTTACCTTTAAATTCTGTAAAGTCAAGACCTTTTTTTGTATCAATTACGTTAATGGTTTGTGCATCAGTTGTGGTCAATGTAAAGCTCAGAGGAGATGCCTCTGTTGCAGTTATTTGAGTTGTAGTTGATATGAAGGCAAGAGCTAAAGCTAGAATTAATTTTTTCATCTATTTTCCTTTGAATTTATTATTATAATTTAAAACATTTAGTGCAAAAGTGTGAAATGTTATGTTGAGATGTTTTAAAAGACCATTATACCCAATAAATCATGTATTTATTGTGTATAATGGGTGAAGGAAAGAAGAAAAATTAATTAATTTTATACTTTTCAGATAGAGTTATGCTTGACCTCTATTCCGACTACCACGGTTGCTTCCACCACCATTTCTGCTGTCACGGCTTCCTCCACTTGAACGTCTATCGCTTGATCTTCCTCCACCATTACGATCTCCATTTCTATCACCATTTCTATCTCCACTACGCTCTCCACTACGTCCACGGTTTCCACCACGACTTCTGTTTCTGCTTCGTCCACGTCCACCACCATTACGGTCTCCGCCTTTCCAGTTTTTAGCTCTTTCAATAAGTGCTTTAACCTCTTCACTTCCAAGACCAATAATGTCTTTACCTTTAACATCAATCTCCTCTTGAACGATGGTTGCGAGAAGATGAGCAATGGTTACAATGTCAATATCATGTTGAAGTGTTTTAACCATCTCTTTTGCAGATGAAGATACTGTTGTTCCTGCAATTTTAGCCAATAAATCACCATCTTTACGGCTTTGAACCTCTTGACGTGTTGGAATAACTTCTGACATCATCACTGTTCCAACATCTTTTTCAATTCGTTTAATGGTTCGAAGTTCATTAGGAGATACCAAAGTAATGGCTTCACCTTTGTTTCCTGCACGACCTGTACGACCAATTCTATGTACGTAAGATTCACTATCAAAAGGAATATGGTAGTTAAATACATGAGAAACATCGTTTACATCAAGTCCACGAGCAGCAACATCTGTTGCAATAAAGATTTCTACCAAACCTTGTTTAAATGAACGGATTGTATGTTCTCTTTGCTTCTGCTCCATATCTCCATGAAGTGCTGCTACTTTAAACCCTTGTGCTGTCATGTAAGATGAAAGTCTATCAACCTCTTTTTTCATTCTACAAAAAATAATACATTTATTTGGGTTTTTATAGTCAATAAGTCTTAAAAGTGCATCATCTCTTTCATAGTCTGCAACAACATAGAAAAGTTGAGTAATATCGGTATTGGTTCGCTCTTTTTTTGTAATGGTTACTGATTTTGGACTGTTAAGAATCTGCTCTGCA
>Ga0256844_10001079_pt1 | contig 10320 bp, 10 predicted proteins | sample MusselsmetaG_FD_189100 | JGI IMG/M metagenome (GOLD analysis project Ga0256844, IMG submission 189100) | Mussel associated microbial communities from hydrothermal vent at the East Pacific Rise, Pacific Ocean - Mussels | ecosystem: Host-associated > Mollusca > Shell > Unclassified ... | reverse complement strand
GTAGACTTGGCATAGACTCTCGTGATCTGCATCAATAGTTCTGCACTTACCCCTGTCACATCAGCGACTTTTTCTGGTGTCCATTTGGCTGCTTCTTTACGTATATCATCGATACCATAAACACGATCGTTGATAAACTCTTTATTCTCCCAACCATTTTTGAAGATCAAATGCAACATTCCATACATAAATGGAATATCTGTTCCTGGTCTGATCTGTGCAAAATAATCTGCTTTTGCAGCTGTTTTTGTAAATCGTGGGTCTACCACAATGATTTGAGCATTATTTCTCTCTTTGGCTTTAAGAAAATGTCCGAAACCTACTGGGTGATTCACCGCTGGGTTTGCTCCAAAGATAATAATTGCCTTTGCGTTCTGTATATCTCCAAGTGAGTTGGTCATAGCGCCATAACCCCATGTATTCGCCACACCGGCGACTGTTGCACTATGTCAGATTCGAGCTTGGTGATCTATATTGTTTGTTCCGTACATTGCTGCGAATTTTCTAAAGTAATACGCTTGCTCTGTACTCATTTTGGCAGATCCTAAAAATATCGAAGCATCTGGGCCATCTTTTTCTCTAATGTCATTGAGTTTTTTGGCGATGCGCTCATAGGCGGTATCCCAACTGATACGCTTCCATTTGCCGCCCTCTTTGACCATAGGGTACTTGAGTCTCACCTCTGATCTGACCATATCGATCATATCCGCACCTTTACAGCAATGTCCACCTTTACTAATCGGGTGATCCTGTGCTACCTCTTGTCTGACCCATACGCCATCTTGAACCTCTGCTGTGATACCACATCCTACAGAACATGCTGTACAGATGGTTCTCACCTTCTTTGATCCTGGGAATGGGTTTTTCACTTCCTCTTCCGTTGCTGCTCTTGTCACTCCTGCGGTCGCAAATGCACTGGTTGCACCAAATGCACCAGCCAATCCTGCCATCTTCAGAAATGAACGTCGACCTACTTTGGTCGATAGAGCTTGTTTAGTATCTGTATTCATACCAAATGTCTCCTTCCTACTAGACTTTGTTTACTGCTACTTTGCAGCGTTGTAGTATTCGTCCCACGTCTCGGTCTTTTTGTAGAGTATCTCTTTTTTGGGAGATTTTCCTACGACGACACCGTTAGAACTCTGTGTCTGCTTCTGTTCTGTGGCACTTACTGCGACTGCCCCTGCACTCGCTACGGCACCGGCTGTTGCCAGCTTTTTCAAGAAGCCTCGTCTCTCTTCGACCATACTATCCTCCTTTTTTAAATTGGATAATGCTCTGGGGGATAGAGCATCATCTTCACCTATACAAGATAGGCTACAGAAGGGAAGCGGAGGCTACATACTTCCCTTTTGTAGCCCATCCATGAACTACATCTCTGAAACCCCTGCCTCATCTTCAAAGGCATCATCCTCCAGCGCACAACTCTTGACCAGTGATTCTGCATTTTTCTCTATTCTGTTCTGTGCCCTTCTTTTGGCCTCTGCATCACTGATAAATTCACAATTTTCTGTCTGCTTGGCAACTTTCTCTTTGTGGTTTGGCTTCTCTACATTGAAATAGAGCCGTTCAAAGGCGATGAATGCGGCCATCACTACTGCCAAAGACTTATAGATGTTAGCTTCTGGATGTTCATAGAGCTCTATGGTGAGTCTGTCAATAAATTCGTTGATTACTTCAGCAAACAGACAATGCTGGAGGGTATCGTAGCTCTCTTCTCCTGCGATAATCAATTCAACCAGCTCATGCATAAAAGTGACAAGAAACCCTATACTGTCTTCAGGCTCTTTATAATGACTCTCATCTCTACGTAAGCGTGTTTTAGCTAAAAAGTTTTTGACTTCCAGTCTTTTTTTCCCACTCTCCACACCTTCATCATAATAGGAAGCTGTGGTGCGTACGATAGGACTCTCTGGGTCATGGAAGATCACATCATATTCATCGATGATGGCTTCTGTATGCCCCTCTTCCAGGTACGCTTGTATCTCCTTGAGTGCTTCAGCAGAGTTGGCATCCATCGGGTTTGCAATCATCACCACCAAAACTTCCTCTAACCCATCAAAACGATTAGGGTCTTCAGTGAAGACCAACATCTTGCTCAAAAAGCCATAATAAAGGGATCTTGCTCCATTGACTGCTTCTTTATTCATATTTTTCCTCCTACTCGTTGTTGCTCTTTAAAGTCCACATGGGCACTAAACATCACTTTGGGCTTACAATCTGCACAGCAGTAAAGTGTCCGAATCTTGACTTCATCATCCCCGAAGATCGGTTTCATCATTTCCGCGATTTTTTCTATAGATTTGACCGTAGCAAACTCTGCTCCGCACTCCACACAAGCGAACAGTTCATCATGTGCCATCGTATTCTTTTTAAAATAGCTGGGATTGAGGCTAAGCTGATCATACACTACCTCCAAACACTCTTTCTCTGGGCACACCACTTCACAGTAGCCACAATTGGTGCATATAGAGGGATTGAACTTGAGTGTATTATCTTCCGGATGTGCAGTCAGGGCGGCTACATTACATGCACCCACACAGCTCATACAGAGTGTACAGTTGGCTTCATTGATACGAAGATCACCATAGTGGAGATGTTCTCCTGTCTCCACTACACCCAGGTCATCCTCTCCAACCAGATGCGCCAATCTATAGGTAAAGATCTCACGTTTTTTCATGCCATCCTCAACAATATCAAACAGGCACTCCTCGATAGATTCTGCTTCTGCCATCGCCTGAGTAAGCTCCTCAGACGTTTGACAGACATAGACTGCTTTTTTACCATACTTTCGTTCAAATATCTCATTAATGATACGTACAGCATCCCCCGTACCCTTGGAGACAAAGTCCGTATAGAAGATCACTGCATGACCACTCTTCTGCAGCAAGGTCAAAAAGTGTACTTCATGCAGGTACTTTCTCCCCTCCAGTGCAAAAGGAAGTACCTTTTCCGGAAGTGATACCTCCGGCAATATCACTTGCCTAGGCAAAAGCAGTGCGATATGCCCTTGATAATAGCTTGCTGCCGCATTAAAAGCATCTCTAGGCATCTGAGTAAAATCCAAGGCACCAGAAGGGCAGACACTCACACATCCTCCACATCCATGACAATCCACATCTGAAAACGTCAAATGCTTCTCCTCATCTATCTTCATAATCGCTACAGAGGGGCAAACCTCTTCGCACTTACCACAAATCTCTTCTGTGCGTTCATGGTATTGACAGACAGAACTGTCATACTGCACAAAGTTTTTATAGTGGTATATATCGCTATTGTCATAGAGTTTTTGTACGGCTTCTTCTCTCCCTATCTCGGCTGGATCATATACCCCACTCTGCTTCATAGCAAAATCAGGTGCATCAGCCCAGAGTACCTGATCAACCATCAAGTCACCACGCATCATTTTGGTGGTACGCACAGAAAGACTGCCTATATGGCCATCAATATTGCTGATCTCCTCTGGCTTCAGAACAAGACATGAGAAATCTTTAGTATTCAATTTCTCTACCAATGCCCCTTCATCTTTCGAAGAAACAATCAAGATTTTTTTACCAACCTCTTCTTGATAGTCCATATCCTGCGCCAAATCAAATACAGACAACCTGATATCATAGAGCTTTTTAACATTCCCTATCTGCATCGCCACACTCTCTTGTGTATTCTGCAGGTAATAGTCTATCTCCGGTGCGAATATTTGGCTATTTGGGATATCTATATTGGAAACAATACAAGGCGTTTCCATAAGGGTATTTGATACTAGTATAGACTCATCTAAAGGGAATTCTAATGCTTCTTGCGCAAAATAAAAATACTCTCTCTCCATCACGCCTCCAATTGGTAAAGAAAACTTTATCAAAGTATAGAACACATAGGCTTGATTGATTCTTAAAGAGCATAGGATTGTTTACCTATCTTTCTAGATAGAGGGTATTTCTAAACCTTTTTTTATGTATAATGGTTTCATTATTGTGATGAAAGGCATATATGGTAAAAAAGTATTTACTCATAGTTATATCTCTTAGCACACTTTTTTTTCTTTACTTCATGTACCCACCAAGCAAAAATTGGAATCCTATTACTTTGGGGGCTTCTCTTCCGTTAAACGGTATCAACAAGGAGTTAGGTCAAGAGGTACTGGAAGGTGCCAATGCCTACTTCCAGGAGACCAATGCAGGAGGAGGTATCGATAAAGTACCGATCCAACTCATCCATTATGATGATAAATACGAACCACAAAATACACTCAAAAATACCCAGAAACTTATCAATGAGGATCAGGTTTTTGCCCTCTTTGGCTTTGTGGGTACCCCTACTACCAAGAAGATACTCCCTATCATAGAGAATATCCCTTTCATCGCTCCCTATACTGGTGCTTCATTTTTAAGAGATGGGACACATGAAAATATTGTCAATTTTAGAAGCTCCTATGATGAAGAGATAGAAAATGTTGTACAGTACCTCCATCAGACCAAAGCGATCACACGCTTTGCTATCTTCTATCAAAATGATGACTACGGTATCTCAGGATACAATGCCACCATCAAGGCACTGGATCAAAGAGGGCTTACACTCGTAGCAGAAGGAACCTACAAACGCAACACGCTCTCTATCAGACATGCCCTCCATGAGATCGAAGTCTCTTCTCCTGAAGCAATCATACTCGTAGGTGCCTATAAACCAAGTGCCAGATTTATCAAAAAATGGCGAGAGCTCTATACCAACAAAACCCTCTTTGCCCCTATCTCTTTTGTCAATGCAAACGCACTAATAGAAGAGCTGGATAGTCATGGAGAAAATATCTATTTCTCTCTCACGGTTCCCTCTTATGATAACAAATCTTTAGAAGTCGCCCATGAGTATCGAAAAATCCTACATCGTTACTATCCTCATGCCAAACCCTCCTATGCCTCTTTTGAATCCTTTTTGGCAGCCAAAGCAGTCGTCATTGCACTGAAAGATATCCAGGGGAAGATCACTCAGGAGAAGTTTCTCTCCAGATTGAAAAATCTTCACCCCAATGCTATTGGTCAGATCCCTATCACCTACAAGCATACCCAACTGCTCAACCGTGTCTATCTTTCAACCTTTCACAAAGGGAAGTTTCAGCTGGTTGAGGGAGCAGCTCCATGAAAAGCCTCTACACAAGAGCCAATGATATTCTCAACCATCTAGAGTTTTCCAAGAAAACAAAGCTCCTCATAGGAATCATCGCTCTAGGAATGATGACAATAGGTTTTTTTATGCTCGTCTCTATCTTTGCCATCAAATACGACTATGAAACCCTCTATCAGAAACGTACCATCCCACAGATCAATCTAGAGGATATCAAGGATATCTACTCTGTCAATATCTATGATACCCTCTATGACATCAAGAACTATACGATCAATACTGAAGATGCCATAGAAGTGATCGCTTCAGCCAAGGAGATCATCCATACCCAATGGAAGAACTATACCCACTCTATCGAACAGCATATCGGAGGATTGCCACAGTTTGCCAATGCATGGCTCAATTTTTTCCTTCCTGGGTATAGGATCCATAATAAAAATTTCTATCAACAAAGCCTCGTCTCAAAAGTCAAGAAAAAGATGAAAGACATAGACAGTAAAAGTACCCAACTTATCCAGCAGATACAAGATAAGCATACAGAAAAACTCAGTGAATCTATTGAGAGTATCTCTCTGGATATCAATGCGATCAATATCTATCTCTCCAGTCTCATCAAAGCACACCTCAAAGAGGCGATCTCAGAGAAGAACAGAAATGACAGGATGTTCAATACCAGTATACTCATGCTCTTTCTTCTGATTGGGTTTACTTTCTTTCTCAGCATTGTGATCTCTCTCCTGATCATCAACCACTTTAAACGACTCAATGAATCATTGAAGTCCAAAGTATTTTCTAAAACAAAAGAGCTTAGAGAGCTCAATGAATCTCTGGAGAAGAGAATCAAAAGAGAGGTAGAGAACAGTCGTAAAAAAGACCAGGTCATGTTTCAGCAGGCTAAACTGGCCAGCCTTGGGGAAATGCTCCAAAATATCGCACACCAATGGAGACAACCCCTGGGGGCACTGACCATGATCATTCAAGGGTTTGAAGCCAAATTTCTTTCGGGGAAACTTGATAAGGTATTTATCGAATCCCGTGTGAGTGATGCTATGCTTCTCTCTAAAAACATGTCAGATACCCTGGAGGATTTTAGGACTTTTTTTCATCCACATAAGATTCATACACGCTTTACCCTGAGAGAGACGATTGAAAAAGCGATTGCGCTGAGTAAATACCAACTCAACAAAGGGAAGATTACTATATCACTGGAGATGAGAGAAGATATCCAGATCTATGGTTATGAGAATGAACTCACCCATATCCTTCTGAACCTGATAAACAACTCTAAGGATGCATTCATCCATACAGATATTGCACAGAAGCAGATCCTCATTATTGTTAAGGATACTACAAACCATGCTATTATTAGTGTAATCGACAACGCAGGAGGGATCAAAGATGCTATAATGTCAAAGATATTTGAGCCCTACTTTACCACCAAACACAAAAGTGTAGGGACAGGTATTGGCCTCTATATGTCCAAGCAGATCGTAGAGAAACATATGCATGGGAAAATAAACTGTAAAAACATACAGCATAAAATGGGCTCAAAAGAGGGTGCACTACAACACTGTACTATGTTCACGGTAGAGATACCTAAAGAGAATCAAAGGAGAGAGTAGGATGGATAAACGAGATTTTGAGATACTCAATGGATTTAATATCCTCTATATAGAGGATGAAGTAGAAGTACTCAAACATACCAAAACGGTACTGGAGGACTTCACCAATGCTATCTTCGCTGTACGCAGCTGCGAAGAGGCTATCGAGATACTAAACACCCATACCATCGATGTGATCATCTCTGATATATTACTTGAAAATGAGAGTGGTATAGAGTGCCTCAGACATATCAAAGAGGAGATGGGACTGCAGATCCCCGCTATCCTCACCACTGCACATACGGATACTGAACTTCTCCTTGAGGCGATCAAGCTCAAGGTCGAAAACTATCTAGTCAAACCTATCAGTATCAAAGAACTCCTCAATTCACTACATGATATTCTCAGGCCTCTCATCCAACAAAAAGAGATAAACCGTACCCAAAACATCATCAAAACCATTGCCGTAGTGATCGATGGCAAGCAGGTAGAATTGGTACGCTTTATCATCCGAAACCTGGATGATGACAATCTACTCAACTACTCCTACGGTGATATAATGGAGCAGACTGGCATCAGTAAACCCACCATCATCAAGCTCTTCAAGCAACTCCTTACCAAAGGAATACTCGCTAAAGTGCAAAATGGAAAGTATCGTTTTGACGAGAGGAAACTGGATATGTTGTAGGGCAATCCCTTGTGCTTACCCTTATAATTATTTACTGCTCGATAAAATCAGACCTTGATCCTCTCTGGGTGACGATAAAGGTTCATCCCCTTACCTCGAACAAACCCTACTAGCGTCAAGCCGAACTTTTCTGCGATCTGGAGTCCCAGACAGGTAGATGCCGTACGTGATGCCAGGATCGGTATCTGGTGCATCACTGCTTTTGCAACCATCTCCGAACTCAACCTGCCACTGACCATAAGAAATGCTCTGGAGAGCTCCGCACTATCCAACAGTGCCTTGCCTATCACTTTGTCTATCGTGTTGTGCTGAGCAATATCTTCTGCAATATAGTCCTGATCTTCACCAATATAGAGCTTGGCAGTATGTACGCATCCCGTCTCCTCATAGAGTGGACATTGGGTATAGAAAGCCGCCATCTGCTCTGAGAGTAGCGAGGCAGAGATCTGATAGTCATCCTGCATGACCTTCGCATCGATCTGCGCAGGATCGATGTTGGCGGTCATACTCTTACCGCACCCACTGATCACCACTGCCTCGCTATCCAATCGTTCTATCTTCTGGCTATCTGCTTCGGCAGTGATCTCGATACGCATGCCGTCATCCAGCAGGGTCATCTGTGTGATGTCTCCCACACTGTTGATGATCCCCTCGCTCATTAGGTAGCCTACTGCCAACGCTTCCTGATCTACTGGCGTACACATGACTGCCCCCAGTCTCGTGCCGTTAAGCAAGATCTCCAGTTTGATCTCGCGGATCAGTGTGTCATCAAAGTCAAACTGCTTTGTACCTTTGACCTTGGTCACAGTGGTATGATACGTGGGTTCCATAAACAATCCTTTACCCATAAAAGTACTGTAATTATGGCATAGTTTTGGTATCAGCTCGTAGTAAAGAGTATCGCTACAGTATAAAAAGTAAAAAGAAATAGAATGTTATCTCCGGATAAAGTTATCCGGAGTATGATATAGCGGAAGTTAAATTCAACTTCTGTATGGGTGACACGCACCCCTGTGAATCAACCGCCTCAAGATGGGATATTATAACTATCGCTTGCATAATTGATGACAGCATCACCCAAATTTGCAAGCTGCTTTTCTGTGAAGTCATTCTTGCCAAAGTCTGGACAAAGCCTATTAAGTTCAGCCTCAAATGCTCCATTGGAAATCATCTCTTTCCACTCTTTTTGGGTATGGCTCTGTGTAAATTTTTTCACTGCCATTTTATGGCAAAGCTGTTTTTTTATTTTTCCTATATAAAGCTTTTTCCCTTTTTCAGGGTTCCAGCCATACTTTTCGCTTGCTACGGCACTGCCACCTGCGAGCAATGCAAAGATAGACAGTGTGACAAGTAATCGTTTGATCATTTTTTCTCCTTCTCTTATTTAGTTGCATCTGTATCAGTGATCAAATGCTCTTCTATCTCATGTCCTTCAGTATCCATATAATGCTCAAAGTAATCATCATGCTCTTTAGGATCCAGATAGAAAAAGTTTTCACCAATATAGTACATTGACAACATAATCCCTAGTGCACCAAGAGCGATCGCCCATTCCGTCCAGCTAGGAGAATAATGTACCCATGTAGGGACGAGCTGATACTCTCTTGTTTTCATCGTCTGCATCGGGTAGGCCAGCGTATCATGTACAAGATCATAACGCATAAAGAAGATACCTACCATACCAGAGAGAGAAGCATAAACCAATTTTTTTATCGCTTTTCCTTTACTTATCAAGATGATGACAAAAGGAATCAACATACCAAATAGAAACTCACCGATCAGGAACTCTGGAGAGGTAAGTGCATGCATCGCACTGACAGCACGCTCCGGAACATTTCCATAGATTGATGTCATAAATCTCCAGAATTCGAAGAACATCAAAATAGCGATCAAGAGTCCAAGAAGTCTGGCAATATGCACCAGAAAGGTAGAGATATGTTCATCAAACTTCATTTTGTACCTGAACGCATACATCAGGAAGATCAGATAACTACCCGTGATCATCGCGGAGAGGATAAAGTATATAGGATAGAATACACCATTTGCCAGCGGTCGTCCTACTAAGAAACCAAAGACAGCCCCTAAGTTGGAGTGCGCCGCAAGTCCGACAAGCAATCCACCCAATCCAAACATCGTAGACCACTTGTGGTCATCCCGTGAGAGGAAGATAAACTCCATAATGATCAATCCAAGATAGATAGAGTAGAGTACTCCCATACCCCAAATCGCAGAGGTCATACCCGGAGAGATCGTATTATAAATCGCCATTCTGACAGGATGACCAATCTCGAAGGCTATCACTGCAAAGCCAGAAATAATCGTAATGATCGCACCGAAAATAGCTCTTTTCCCTATAAACTCAAAACTCTTGAATTTGAACACATGCCCTAGTGAGGAGATGATACAGAGCCCTGTAGAGCTGACAACAAAAAAGATATACATCGCGATCAACAGTCCCCAGGGATGCTCTCTACTGATGCCATACGCATGATGCCCATGGATCAGATAATTCAGAACACCCGCAACAAAAGCAATCAACAGTACAATCGTCAAAGTCATCATAAAAAGGTTGAACGGTGTCTTGTCAAACTTGAAAAGATTCTGTACCGTAATCGGCTTGTGTGGTATTATTTTATTAAACATATTTCCTCCTCCTTATGTTAGATAGAACAATTTTGGTTTAGTTCCGATATGTGCTTTGAGTGAAAAGTGCTCTCTGGTTCTGAGCAGTTCACTAATCTCACTATCGGGATCATCTAGGTCACCAAATGTTCTGACTTTAGTAGGACAAGTGTTTTGACAGGCTGTCGTGGTCTCCCCACGCGCCAATCGTGTGTCACTACAGAAAGTACACTTATCCACAGTCATTGTTCTATCATCCACATACCGTGCATCATAAGGACACGCTACCATACA
>Ga0256844_10001078_pt1 | contig 10327 bp, 7 predicted proteins | sample MusselsmetaG_FD_189100 | JGI IMG/M metagenome (GOLD analysis project Ga0256844, IMG submission 189100) | Mussel associated microbial communities from hydrothermal vent at the East Pacific Rise, Pacific Ocean - Mussels | ecosystem: Host-associated > Mollusca > Shell > Unclassified ... | reverse complement strand
TGAGTTTGTTTCTTATCTACGTGAAATAGGCTATGACATCCCTGTCATTTTCCTCACTGCCAAGACCAAAGAAGAAGAACTCGAAGAGGGGTTTGAGGCTGGAGGAGATGACTATATATGTAAACCTTTTTCTCCCAAAGAGCTGACATTACGAGTCAAGGCATTACTCAAACGTTCTGGTGTTTTGCAAAAACAAGCACGTGTAAAATATAAACTTTTAACCATTGACCTTAGCAAAAAAGATTTAACAATAGAAGGGCAGGTTGTTTCACTTACTAATCTTGAATTCAAATTACTTTATACTTTTATAAAACATGTTGACAAACCACTCACAAGAGATTTTCTACGTGATGAGGTTTGGGGAGTTGAAGGAGAGAGTATCAACGACAATGCCGTAAATGTTGCTATCAATAGACTTAAAAACAAAATAGACCCACAAAATGAACAAAACTATTTTCAGCCTGTTTGGGGTGTAGGGTATAAATTTAACTAAAAATATGTCAAATTGCAATATTTTTGCTTTTTTGATATTTTTCACGCTACACTTTTACTATGAATAAATTAGAAACCCTTAAACACTATTTCGGACATGATACTTTTAGACCTTTGCAAGAAGAGGTGGTGGATGCCATCGTGAACAAAGAAGACGTACTGATGATACTCCCTACAGGAGGAGGAAAGTCACTTTGTTACCAGCTGCCTTCTCTTCTCATGGATGGCATCACCGTAGTAGTCTCTCCTTTACTAGCCCTCATGCACGATCAAGTAGTAGCACTACAGTCTAACGACATTTCAGCTGCTATGTTGTCCTCTATGCAAACACTTGACGAAGCCCAAGACATAGAAGCACAGTTAAAACGTGGGGAGATAAAACTCCTTTATGTTGCTCCAGAACGCTTGACCAATGCATACTTTCTAAATATGCTTCATCAACTCCCCATCAATTTTTTTGTCATAGATGAAGCACACTGTGTCTCTGAGTGGGGGCATGAGTTTAGGGAGAACTATAGACGTTTATCGCTCCTTAAAGAGCAGTTTTCTATCACACCCATAGCAGCATTTACAGCCACAGCTACAAATGCAGTAGAGCAAGACATCGCTATGAACTTAGGACTGGTAGAACCAAAACGCGTGAGGGGTTCACTTTTTCGTGAGAACCTAAGCATCAACGCAAGACATCGTATAAAAGATGGGAGACAACAACTCTTAGAATTTTTGAAATCCCATACCGATGAAGCAGGTATCATCTACACACTTTCGCGTAAGTCTACAGAAGCCATAGCCTCTTTTTTGCAAGGTAAAGGCATAGAAGCAGAGGCATATCATGCAGGGCTTCCTACCGAGCAAAAGAACAAAACCTATGCTGACTTTGTAGCAGACCGTGTGCAGATAGTCGTGGCTACCATAGCCTTTGGTATGGGCATAGACAAGTCAAACATACGCTTCGTAGTACACATGACACTGCCCAAAACCATAGAAAATTTTTATCAAGAGATAGGACGTGCAGGACGGGATGGTGTGGAGTCTGAAACACTTTTGCTCCATTCAGCAGCAGACATCGTGCAACAAAAGATGTTTATAGAAGACTTACCTGAGACTCCTTACAAGCAACACGCATTTAATAAACTAGACGCTATGGTACGTTTCGCGAACTCCGAAAATTGTAGACACCAAACAGTCGCCGCTTACTTTGATGACCGTATAGACAACTGTTTAACAAAATGTGACAACTGTACTGCACCAGAGTCAGAAAAAGTGGACATCACTACAGCGTCACGCATGATGCTCTCTGCCATCTTACGTACAGAACAGAGTTTTGGGCTTCACTATATAGTAGATGTACTCAAAGGCAGTAAGGAACAAAGAGTTTTATCCAATGGGCATGATAAACTCTCTGTGTATGGCATAGGAGAAGAGTACACGAAAAACCAATGGCTTACCATAGGAGACAAACTTTTAGAGCTAGGGGCTGTTGTCATAGGTGAGTTTAAAGTTTACAAGTTGACAGGGTTTGGGGCGGAAGTCATTAAAGGCTCACATACCATAGACCTCAAAAAAGAGAGACTTACCGTTCAACTTACAGAGAGTAAAAAGAAAGTGACTTACTTTGATGACTATGACACAGAAATGTACGACAAACTACGTAATTTACGAACACAGATAGCTTCTAAAAAAGGTATACCTCCTTACATAGTATTTTCAGATAAAACACTGAAAGATTTGTCATCCAAAGTACCTCAAAATAAAGAAGAGATGTTAGCAGTACATGGCATAGGGGAAGTGAAGTTTGAGAGGTATGGGGTGGCATTTTTAAAACTACTTGTAGATAGTTTAGCATATAAAAATTCTCTTAAGTAAATATCATGTAGAATGTCCCACATAAAGGGAAAGCAATGAAACGAATACTTCTATTTTTTATTATACTTACAATAGGGGCACTATTGACACTATTCTATTATATGTATGGTTCATATAGTACATATAATAATGCTCGAAACCTTACCTCTGATGTTGACTTGATTCAAAATCTTGGAGATGCGGTAGGAAAAATATCGAAAGAGAGATTTCATACAGTACTTAAGCAAACGAAACAAAAAGGTTTTGATGATACTAAGTTAAAAGAATTTCGTTACGAAAGTGATAAAACTGTAAAAAATGCGCTCTTACCATATAAAGAGTATAGAGATAAAATAATAGAAAGACTTGATAAAATACGTGTAGACGTTGATAATAAAACTGGAAGGTTTGGGAAAACAACAGCGATAGATTATAGTGAGAATATCTCTAATATTTTACTTGAGGCAATGGAAAAAGTGAGTGAACTTGAAGGGGTTAGAGATAGTATAAAGTACTATGTGGCTTTTAGTAAAAATCTTGAGTACAGTAATCAAGAACAAGCATTTATCGCATATATTTTAGGTTCAAAAAGTACTTTAGATAGTAATGACTTTGCGTATTTAAAAGCCATAACGAGCGAAAATCTAGAGAAGATTGATAATCTACCAGATATAGAACTTAAAGTAAAAATAAAGTCTATGCTTGATGCCGTAGAGTATGAAAAAATAGGAAAAAAGAAGAGAGAAAGTATTGTTTCTAGGGCAGGTAGTGGACATTATATAGTAAGTCAGGCTGAATGGATAGAGACCAGCAGTAAAAAAATCAATAAAATTAAACAGATCCAACAAATGGCACTTAAAGAGACAACTAGAGAGTTGTCAGATGCTATTACAACGCATAAAACAATGTTGATGAAATATGGCATGTTGACATTGGGGTTATTGTTGCTGTTGGCACTTTTATTAATGGGATACTTTTCTAAAAATAGAAAAAAGTCAGGGCATAATAAAAAGAGCGATATCCATACTATAATCTATGAGAATGAAGACTATATAGAGAGTTTTTCTGAAGAAGATAAGCAAAAACACTTACATAGTCTAGAAGTAGCTACAAATCAAGAATCTGATTATTTTAAGAGTACCATATTGTCAAATGTCTCTCATGACATGAGAGTGCCGCTTAATAGTATTATTGGGTTTGCTGAATTGATTGAATCCGCAGATAGCATTGAGGAAAAAGAGCAGTTTATTGAGGAAATAAAAGAGAGTTCACGTATATTGTTAGGGGTGATGGACAAGGCAACAAATGCAGAAAAAGCCAAAGCATATGAAAGCGAAGAAAAAATATTCATTCCTTTTGATCCAATAAGAATATTTGAAAGTATAGTAGAACCATATGGGGAGAGAGCTGCACAGAAAAATATTGAATTAACTTTCTTTGTTGACCCTAGTTTGCCAAAAAAACTTTTAGGAGACCCTGTTAAAGTGTCGCAAGTACTACTCAACCTTCTTGATGGCATAAAGTTTACGAAGACAATGGGAGAAATTGATGTACATATAGAAAAAGTTTCTGAGACGCAAAGAGAAGTGGCGGTCAAATTTCTAATATCGGATACAGGTCTCACTCTTACACATAGTCAAAAAGATGCTATCTATAATAAGCTGCTGCATACCACCAAAGGACTAGAAGAAGAATTAGAGGAAGAGATAGAAGGTATAGAATCAGGGTTAGTAGCCGCAGGTAGGTTAATTGATGGACTAAATGGTAAACTTGAAATAGAGAGCACAAGAGAACAAAGCTTAACATTATCATTTGTATTGATTTTAAATAAAATTTCTGAAGATAGAGTAGAAAAATTAGAGAGAAAAGATGTGCAAGTTGGCTATTTATCTTTAGATAAAAATATTAAATTACCTTTAGAAAAAAATATTAAAATATATGCTGAATATACAGGAGCAAGTTTTATAGAATATGATGAAAATGATCTTTTACAGGATAATAAGATATTGCCAGATGTTTTGTTTGTAAATAATAGATATGTTATGGATGAAGAGATACTTGAAAAATATATGAATCTCAATACAAAAGTAATATTCATCGTTACGCAGAAAACCCAGAATATTTTGGACTATTTGGACACAAAACCATATAAGGTTCTTTATGAGCCTATAAACTTAAGTAAAGTATTGGAGTCTATTAATTCAGTAGATAAAAAAAGTATACTTCCCATGTCTATGGATGAGAAAAAAGTAAAATATATTGATGTCATTGAGAATGCCAGTCCAATAAAAAAACTTGAATTCAAAAAAATAGACAAGATTAAAAACATACATGTTCTTGTGGCAGAGGATAACCATGCAAACCAGATATTAATACAGAAGATTTTGGAGCAATATGGATTAAAGGTTACCGTAGCAGAAGATGGTAAGAAGGCAGTAGAATTGTACAAACAAGATACTTATGATATCGTATTTATGGATATTGATATGCCAGTTATGGGTGGGGTAGAGGCAACACAAAAGATACTAGAATATGAAAATGAACATCTAGACCATCATTCACCTATTATTGCTTTTACTGCAAATGTGATTAAGGGTGACAAGGAGAAGTATATGGATGCAGGTATGGATAATTATCTACCTAAACCTATAGATTTTGAACTTTTAGAAGATATGCTTAGGAAGTATTTTCCTGGCACGGTATTTGAGCGTAAACAGATTATTAGAGAGAATAAAAAAAATAGTGATAGTTTATTAAAGACAAAAGAGACTAGCATCGAATATGACGTACTGCTATATAGACGTAACAGTATGCTGATACCTGTCTATTTCTCAACACTAAAAAGTTTAGGTTACACTATAGAAGTAGTCTATGACAAAAATGAACTTAAAAATAGTATAAAAGATGGCACGCATAAGTATGTTCTGTTTGATGAAGCACCTTTTGGTGAGGCTAGTGCTTTTATAGTACATGCCATTAAAGAGAAGGGGGCTAAGCCCTTTATTTTTGTATCTGAAGATTTAGAAAAAGAATATGAATGTGAGACTCTTAATAGTATTCTTGATGTGGGTGAGTTGAAGTCAAAACTAGAGAACTAAAGCATTATGAGTAAACCAGTATGTGGCATAGATGAAGCAGGACGTGGACCATTAGCAGGGTCACTTGTTATGGCAGGTGTAGTGTTGACAAATAATGTCGAAGGGCTCATGGACTCCAAGAAACTAACTGCAAAGAAAAGAGAGGCTTTATATCCCCTTATCTTGAAAAATTCAGAATATCATATTATCTCCTTTTCTGCTGCTGATGTAGATAGGATTGGTCTCTCCAAGTGTTTGCATAATGGTTTATTGAGTATTCAAAAATATTTGCAAAATTTTAACTATCTCTTTGATGGAAATAGCACCTTTGGGGTAAAAAATATTATAACAATGGTAAAGGCAGATGATAAAGTGCGTGAAGTATCAGCTGCGAGTATATTGGCTAAAGTAACACGAGATAGAGAGATAGTTGAGATGGCCAAAAAGTACCCAGAGTATGGTTTTGAGAAGAATAAAGGATATGGCACCAAAGCCCATATAGAGGCTTTAGTAAAGTATGACAGATGTGAAGTACATCGAAAGACTTTTAAAGTACGTGGATTAGATGACCCTTCACTATTTTAGAGGAAGGGTCTACCATTGACTGTTATTTTACCTTTTTCTAATTCTAGTTTATAAACTTTTTGACCATTAACATCTTTAGGTTGAAAAAGCATAAGAGCCATCATCGCTTGAGGTATTTTTGTTATTTCTCCAAAGAGTTCTTTTGATAGTGTTATGCTTAGGTTAGCATCTATAGCAGAGAGTGTTGATAGTGGATTGGTATCTAGAGCCATAACGTCAAATGATTTATCTAAAGCTACTTTGGCTGTGATATTAAAACCATCTATCTTCTTTCCTTCTGACTCCATACTAACTATAGAGCATTTAGGTATCTCAAAACTTACACCTTTGGATAACATTTCTTGCAAGAGTTTATTGACTTCTTTTTTATTATTTACATCTATTTCTTGCAACTTTTTGAAGGCACTAATGTCTAAACCCTCAGCATTAGATTCAAAGGTAAAAGTGTTAAGTACATAGTTTTCAGCCTTGTTGGTCATATTTATTTTATCTAGACTGCTAATTAAAGATCCTGAGGCTAAACCATCTTTTACAAGAGAGACAGAATTTATAAGGAGTTTCTCAAATAAGAGGTTAAATTTATCAGCTACATTTATATGTATCTTATCTATATCATACTTCGTTGTATAGTTATATGGAGTTTTTCCTGTAATGAGATAATCACTTTTAACACCTGTAAAAGAAAGTTGCATTTTATCTACAACATGCAAGCTAAGTGCTATTAACTGTTGTTCTACAGAAGAAATAGAGTTATTTGTGATATTACCAGAAAAAGTGAGTCCCTTCATATTTAATTTTATAGTTTGTTCTGTATTCAATATTTCGTCTATGTCACTCATGTGACCTTTAAATCCATTGCCTAACTTGTTTATAGCAATGTGCATAAGGAATGTTTTTTTTTCTAGCATTTTTTCTACTTGTGACAATATCTTCTTATCTTTATTACTTGTTGCAGAAGAAATGATGACACTTGGGAGTGCCACAGGGTACATATCAAAAGCTACAGAAGAGTAAGTATCTGCTAGATACTTGATATCTATACCAACTCTTAGACCTTTAAGTATTTCTGTATCATTAGCATTTATGTGTAATCCTTGACGTGAGAAAAATTGTGCAATTTTCTTTGGATCATCAAAAGAGAGTATAAAGTGCTCACTCACCTCTTTTATTTCTCTATTTTGAACTGAAAAACCTTCTTTTTGAATAGAAGTAAGTTCGTTATTGAGTTGTTTTTTAATCTCTGCTGTAATTTGTTCTGATCCAGAGGTAAAGTAGTAGATAGTACCTGCTATTAATAATGTAATAATTCCTAAACTTAATTTTTTCATGATTATCCCTTGTAAATACTTGTTAAATGTTCCATTTTTTTGCCTATGTTTAGTAAGGACATGTCTGCAAGTGTAAGTGCCATCATCGCTTCACAAACTACAGTACCTCTTAAGGCAACACAAGGGTCATGTCGACCTTTGAGGTTACATTTCACCTCTTCATCATGGGTGGTAACAGTATCTTGTTCTTGGAAAATAGAAGGTGTAGGTTTAAAGTGCGTTTTTACAATAATCGTATCACCATTTGAGATGCCACCGAGTATACCACCAGCGTGATTAGACTTGAAGCCATCAAGTGTCATCTCATCATTGTTCTGAGAGCCTTTTAAATGTGTACTTGCTATACCGTCACCTATCTCTACAGCTTTTACGGCATTAATGCCCATCATCGCTTCAGCAAGTATAGCATCAAGTTTGTAGTAGAGTGGTTCACCAAGTCCTATGGGTACACCTGTGGCAGTAGTGAGTACTACACCACCTACAGAATCATGATTGTCTTTTGCTCTCATGATGGCTTGTTCTTGTTCGGCTTCTTTATAGGGGTCAAGGGCATACATTTTAGAAGTCTTTGCATATTTAAAATCTTGTATGTCTCCTTTTATTCCATCTACTTCACAAAGCCCTGCTTGTATAGAAATACCTAACTCTTTCAGTATCAGTTTTGCTATGGCCCCACCTGCAACACGTGCAGCTGTCTCACGTGCAGAACTACGTCCACCACCACGGTAGTCACGTAATCCATATTTATGAAAGTAGGTAAAATCGGCATGTCCTGGGCGAAAGAGGTCTTTCACATTGTCGTAGTCTTTTGACTTTTGGTTGGTGTTGAAAATTATCATAGCTATAGGTGTACCTGTGCTCATTCCCTCAAAAGTACCAGAAAGTATTTCAAACTTATCATCTTCTTTGCGTCCTGTCTCTAGCTTAGACTTGCCAGGCTTTCTTCTGTCTAGTTCTGCTTGTATAAAGTCTTCGTCTATTTTGAGTCCCGCAGGTACACCATCTAGTATACATCCCAGTGCTTTTCCGTGAGATTCTCCAAAAGTTGTAAGCGTTAGTTTTTTCCCAAAGGTATTCATTGTTTTAGTTCCTTCAATGCGATTTGTGCTGCTTTTTGTTGAGCTTCTTTTTTACTCTTGCCTTTTGCTTTAGCAATCATTTTGTCATTTAAAACTATGGCTATCTCAAACTCTTTTTTATGGTCTGGTCCAGAAGAACCTATCATTTCATACGATGGTGTAACTCCATATGCAGCTTGTGTAAGTTCCTGTAAAGCAGTTTTATAATCTTTTGACAAGGATTGTAAATCTATTTTAGGGTGACACTCTTCTAAGAGCTTGATAGATATATCGTTAGCAACCTCTAGTCCCGCTTCTAGGTATATAGCTCCTATAATAGCTTCAAAAGCATTTGATAACAGGGATGGTTTGTCTCTACCATTATTGTTCTCTTCTGCTAAAGACAGATATATATAAGTTCCAAGTTTAAGTTCTCTAGCTAAAAGTGTAAAGCCATATTCATTGACAAGAGAAGCACGTATTTTTGACAAAATACCTTCATCTGACTTTGGAAATTTAGTAAAAAGATATTCACCTACAATGAGGTCAAGTACCGCATCCCCTAAAAATTCAAGCCGCTCATTATTGTAAGGCTTCTTGTGACTCTTATGCGTCAAAGCCTCAATAATCAATTGCTTGTCTTTAAATGTATAGTTCAGTCGTTGTTCTAAGTGACTATAATCATTCATTATTTTTTCCTTTATTTGGTTTTTCCCTTCGACATGCTCGAAGTCATAATGTTGCCTTGATGCGTTCAGCTTCATTGCGTGCAAGTTCATCACAGCGTTCATTTTCTGGATGTCCATTGTGACCGCGTACCCAAGTACCATGGACATGGTGTGGTTTAGCAGCTTCAAGGTAAGCTTCCCACAAGTCAATATTTTTGACTTTTTTAAAGTTTTTCTTTATCCATCCATCTAGCCATTCATTGATGGCTTTTATCACATAAGAACTGTCTGAGATGACCTCTACTCTACAAGGTTCTTTAAGAAGCTTTAGTCCTTCTATCACACCTTGTAGTTCCATGCGGTTGTTGGTGGTATATTTTTCTGCACCAGAGTACTCTTTACGTTTACCTTGAAATTCTAATATCCCACCATAACCACCAGGACCAGGGTTTCCAAGGCTAGAACCATCAGAGTAGAGAATAATCTGTTTTTGGGCTCGCTTTTCCAATACTTTCCTTAACTTCTGCAGAGTGTATCGCCATACAGTTTGGACAGCGTCTAAAGCTGACAGGGAAACTCTGTTTACATTTTTTACACAGGTATGAGAAGTGCAACTCTGCCTCTTCAAACCCATTTTCTTTGGCGGATGCTAGCATATCTAATGCAAATATTCCGCTAGGTTGTAACTCTTTAGGCTTTTGTAGATACCCCTTCACATAATAAAGTGTCTTAAGCTCTTGATTGGCTAAGATTATATCTAAATCGAGTTGTGAATTTGGTAAGAACCAAAGGATGTCAAGTATCTCTTTGATGCGTGTATTATCAATGATTTGCCATGCCTCATGGGTATCTAATTTTAGCATAGCAGAGACTACATCACGGTAGAGTTTAGGTTCTTCTTTTAAGATACTCTGAAGCCTAGCTATTTTATGTTTTACATCTGTGCTTTTGTTTCCCATAATCTGTGAGAGGTCTAAAAATTTTTTAAGTGAAAATGTATCTTCTTTTAAGAGTTCAAGAGGTTCTATAACCTCTTGTGCTTTTTTGAACTCTTGTGTCATTTCATAGACGACACCCAGCCCATATAGAACCTTAGTATTGCGAGGCATTTTACGTAGTATATCTTTATATATATTTTTTGCACGTTCTAAAAAGCCTGCATGTAAATAGGTGTTTCCTAGACGTTCAAGTAGTTCCATCTTCATTAAGTCATCTTGAATATTCTTAATCAGATAGAGATAAATAGAGATTGATTTATGATATTCTCCAGTATT
>Ga0256844_10001077_pt1 | contig 10327 bp, 9 predicted proteins | sample MusselsmetaG_FD_189100 | JGI IMG/M metagenome (GOLD analysis project Ga0256844, IMG submission 189100) | Mussel associated microbial communities from hydrothermal vent at the East Pacific Rise, Pacific Ocean - Mussels | ecosystem: Host-associated > Mollusca > Shell > Unclassified ... | reverse complement strand
GAAATAATTAATAAAATAAAAAATATGAAACTTAAAATAACAATAAAACTAATATTATTTGGATTTTTATTAATGAGTTGTGGTGACGATGATGAGCCTAACGAGACTCCTACTCCAACAAAACCTGTTGTTTATGCAGGTTTCGTAGATTTCTCAGGGGTTAGCGATGTTGCTAAAATATGGAAAGATGGTGTAGAGGTAAGTCTTACGTTATTAAACAATAAATTATTACTCAACAAATTCTTAAACGATGTTTAGGCTTTAGATTAAATAAAAACACGTTATTAATATTTTAAAATAAAAATCATGAAAAAAAACAGATTATTAGTCATTGCGTTATTTCTTATAACAATTAATTATGCGCAAACCATTATTTAGAGTTAAAATTAATGCTAATGCTAAGTTGAATTAACTTTTGACTATGCGTAAAAATTATCAAATGGGATTTTTGCCTGTGGTGCAGTATCGAATTTTGTTTTAGAAAAACTTACACATCCTTCATAAAATCTAGACAAACATCTTTAACAGTTTTGTCTAATGTTTCGAACTCAAAAGGAATAGTATCTTTAATTTTTTGAGAAGAGTAGTGGTATTTACTTAACGAAGCACTTGCGGAGTGTTTGGTTATCATTGGTGATTTGTTGGTAATAAAACTTTTAATTCGTTCTACTTGCCAAGCAATAGTGCTCAATATTTTCCCTACTTCTATGCTAGGTCTTTTTTTCTTAAAATTATCAGCTATTTTATAAAAGAGATTTTTAAAAGATTCATTTTTAGAAACCAGAATAAAACGTTCGTTTTTTACATCACTTTGCATTAAAGCAATCATTGCTTTTACAGTATCTTTTACACCTACAAAACCAGTTATTCCTTCGGTGTAAAATTTAAATTCATTGTAAAATTTAGTAAATAATTCACCAGGACCACTTTGCCAAAAACCTGCGCCTAGAATAACGCCAGGGTTTACAATTACAACATCCAATCCTTCTTGTGTGGCGCGCCAAACTTCCATTTCGGCTCCATATTTTGTAATAGCATAACCATAATTATTGGTTTCTGTATTCCATTCGTTGGTTTCGTTAATGAGTGTATTGGTTAGGTTTTTTTCTATGGTTGCAATTGAGCTAACAAAACAAAATTTAGTGATGGAATTGGCAATAGCAAAATTGATCATGTTTGCAGTACCTCCAATATTTATATGGCGCATTTTTTTATAATCTCTTTTATCAAAAGAAACAATAGCAGCACAATGATATACGTGAGTTATGTCGAGAAAAGCCTTTTCTAAGGATGGTGTGTCTGTTACATCGGCTTCGATCCATTCAATTTTTTTAAACTGATTTTCATAGTCATCGGTATAATAGCTAAACACGCGTTTTACGGCTTGTATATTACTGTTTTTTCGGTGAATTGCTCTAATTTTATCATCCGTTAAGGATAAATGATATAATAAATGTGAGCCTACTAAGCCTGTTCCTCCAGTAACTAAAATCATTTGGCTAAAATACAAATTTGATAAAATATAAGTAAAGTTTGTAAGATAAAAATAAAATGACTAATTTTGTCAAGTTAAATAATGTCAACTATAATGAAAGCATTTGGAAAATATTTAAAAGAACATAGAAAGCAACAACAATTTACTTTGTTGGATGTTTCGGTGGAGTTACATATAGATGCGGCAGTCATTAGTAAAATAGAAAGTGGTAAAAGAACAGCAACGCGTAAGCAAGTATCGCAGTTTGTTTCGTTTTTTACCTTAACCGAAAAAGAAGCATATTCAACTTGGTTAAGCGATAAAATTTTATACGATTTACATAACGAAGAATATGCATTGGATGCTTTTAAGGTTGCCGAAGAGCGTATTAAATACGAGGTTAATCAGTCAAAAAAAGCAAATAAACGAGATGTAAAAGTTGATTTACTATTAAAAGAGGCTACTGCGTTACAGAAAAAGTGGCTTGATTTAAAACCATTAAATAAAATTCAGTTAGAGAAAATGCGAGAGTATTTTAATTTAAATTACACTTTCGAGTCCAATCTCATTGAAGGAAACACGTTAACACTTCAAGAAACACATTTGGTGGTAAATGAGGGTTTAACAATTTCAGGAAAATCCATGAAAGAGCATTTAGAGGTTGTAAACCATTCCGATGCTATCGATTTTATTATTGAGTTGGTAAAAAATAAAGAGCCATTTACCGAGCGAATCCTTAAAGAAATTCATTATTTAATTTTAAAAGGTATCGATAGAGTTAATGCAGGTATTTATAGAAAAGTGCCAGTAATTATTAGTGGCTCGGCTCATAAACCACCACAACCATTTTTATTAGATAAAAAAATGGAAGATGTGTTTATTTTTTATAATGCCAATAAAAGTAAATTACATCCTGTTTTGTTGGCTGCTGCAATGCATCAAAAAATAGTAACTGTTCATCCGTTTATAGATGGTAATGGAAGAACGTGTCGTTTAATTATGAATTTAATTTTGATGCAACATGGTTATACTATTGCTAATTTAAAGGGTAATAACTCATCTAGGTTAATGTATTATAAAGCTTTGGAGTCGATTCAGGTTAATGATACTACGTTAGATTTTGATACTTTAATCATAAAAACAACCATAGATTCATTAAATGAACACATTGCATTGGCAGAATAAAGAGAAGAGAAAATATTTTCTCTTTTCTTTTTCTTCTTCTCTTTTCTCTTTCCTATCTTTGCGCACTAATTAAATAGGTTTAAAATGAATAAATTTGTAGAAGAATTACGTTGGCGAGGTATGTTACACGATATTATGCCAGGAACAGAAGATCAATTAGCAAAAGAATTGACTGCGGCTTATATTGGATTTGATCCAACTGCAGACTCGTTGCATATTGGTAGTTTGGTGCAAATTATTTTATTAATGCACTTTCAAAAGCATGGTCATAAACCGATTGCTTTAATTGGTGGTGCTACCGGAATGATTGGTGATCCTTCGGGGAAATCGGCTGAAAGAAATTTGTTAGATGAAACAACTTTAGCAAAAAATGTAGCTGGTGTAAAGGGACAATTAGAACGATTTTTAGATTTTTCATCAGATAATAAAAATGCCGCAGAATTGGTAAATAATTATGATTGGATGAAGAATTTAACCTTTCTAGAATTTGCTCGTGATATAGGAAAACACATTACGGTTAATTATATGATGGCAAAGGATTCGGTTAAAAAACGATTGAGTGCAGAGTCTAATGTTGGTATGAGTTTTACCGAATTCACTTATCAATTGGTACAAGGTTATGATTTTTTACACTTGTATAAAGAAAAAAATTGTATGCTTCAAATTGGTGGATCCGATCAATGGGGAAATATCACGACAGGAACAGAATTGGTTCGTAGAATTGCAAAAGGAAAAGCGTATGCACTTACTTGTCCGTTAATTACAAAAGCCGATGGTACCAAATTTGGTAAAACCGAAGGCGGAAATGTGTGGTTAGATGCTGGTAGAACTTCGCCATATAAATTTTATCAATATTGGTTTAATTCAAATGATGCTGATGCTGAAAAGTATATTAAAATTTTTACGTTTCTCGATAAAGAAACTATTGAAAAGTTGATAGCTGAGCATCAAGAAAGTCCACATTTACGCTTATTACAAAAGACAATAGGTAAAGAAGTAACGATAATGACACACGGTAAGGAAGCTTATGAGAATGCATTAAAAGCTTCTAATATTCTTTTTGGAAAATCTACTGCTAGTGATTTAAAAACGCTAGATGAGCAAACTTTTTTAGATGTATTTGAAGGAGTTCCTCAAGCAGAAGTTTTAAAAACTGATTTAGAAAATGGTATTAATATGATTGATGCTTTAAATGAAAAATCGGGTTTTTTAAAATCGAACGGTGAAGCTCGTAGAGCATTAAAAGAAAATTCAATTTCGGTAAATAAAGAAAAAGTCACCGATGAAGTTGTACTAACAACAAGTGATTTAATTGCTGATAAATTTATTTTATTACAGCGTGGTAAAAGGAATTACTTTTTGCTAAAACTCGTATAAAAAATACAAACCGTTCTTATTTTAGAGCGGTTTTTTATTTTTTTGACTTTCACTTAAAATAAAGTACCTTTGCCAAATACAGATTTAAGATAATGATAGATAAAATACGCATAATAAAACAACGTTTTGACGAAGTATCCGATTTAATAATTCAACCAGATATTATTACCGATCAAAAGCGTTATGTAAAATTAAATAAAGAATACAAAGATTTAAGTGTCATTGTAAAAAAGGGAGAAGAATATCTTGAAGCAAATAATAATTTAGAAGAAGCGAAGGAAATTATTGCAGATGGCTCTGATGCAGAAATGGTAGAAATGGCAAAAATGCAATTGGATGAAGCAAAAGAATTATTGCCCAAATTAGCCGAAGAGTTAAAAATATTAATGGTTCCTAAAGATCCAGAAGATGCTAAGAATGTAATTGTAGAGATTAGAGCAGGAACTGGTGGAGATGAAGCAAGTATTTTTGCAGGTGATTTGTATCGTATGTATACAAAATTTGCTTCCGATAAAAAATGGCAAGTAGAGATAGAAGATATTAGTGAAGGAACATCTGGTGGATTTAAAGAAATTGTTTTTAGTCTTACAGGAAATAATGTTTACGGAACAATGAAATTTGAATCTGGTGTGCATCGTGTGCAACGTGTACCACAAACCGAAACACAAGGTAGAGTACATACATCTGCAGCTACTGTTATGGTTTTACCAGAGGCAGAAGAGTTTGATGTTGAAGTGAAAACTAGCGATGTTCGTGTAGATTATTTCTGTTCATCTGGTCCTGGTGGACAATCGGTGAATACAACTTACTCGGCAGTGCGTTTAACGCATGTTCCAACGGGAATTGTGGCACAATGTCAGGATCAAAAATCTCAACATAAAAATAAAGATAAAGCTTTTAAAGTATTGCGTTCTCGTATTTATGAAATGGAGTTGCAAAAGAAACTAGAAGCTGATTCTGCTAAACGTAATTCACTGGTAGCTTCGGGAGATCGATCTGCAAAAATTAGAACGTATAATTATGCGCAAGGTCGTGTTACCGATCATCGTATTGGTTTAACACTGTACGATTTAAGTAATATTATTAATGGTGATATTCATAAAATAGTAGAAGCATTAGAATTGGCAGAAAACACTGAGAAATTGAAGGAAATGAATAGTGAATTATAAAGAAGAAAATTTGTAGATGATTATTCGTGAAATAACAAATTACCTAGAGCAACTTGCACCATTATCAAATGCAGAAGATTTTGATAATGTAGGTTTGTTAGTTGGTGATTATAACACGTCAATTACTAATGTTTTGGTTTCATTGGATACTTTGGAGGAGACAGTAGATGAGGCAATTGCTAAAAATTGTAACTTAATTGTTAGCTTTCACCCAATTATTTTTAGTGGATTAAAACGGATTAATGGAGCAAGTTATGTAGAGCGTGTTGCAATCAAGGCAATTAAAAATAATATTGCAATTTATTCGATGCATACGGCTTTGGATAACTCTTTTGATGGTGTTTCGGCAAAGATGTGTGAGGTCTTGGGTTTACAAAACCGACAATTTTTAATTCCGAATACCAATAATTCAGAAATAGGAATGGGAATGATCGCAGAATTTTCATCAGCAATAAGCGAAAAAACTTTTTTAGAATTGTTAAAAATAAAGTTTAATGCAAATGGAGTTCGGTTTTCTAAATTATTAAATAAAAATATTAAAAAAGTAGCTTTGCTAGGTGGTTCGGGAAGTTTTGGAATAGAGAATGCAAAGGGTTTAAAAGCAGATGCTTATGTGTCGGCAGATTTTAAATATCACGATTTTTTTAAAGCAGAAAATGAAATTTTATTAGTTGATATTGGACATTATGAAAGTGAACAATTCACAAAAAACCTTTTAGTTGATTATCTTAGCAAAAAAAACAGTAATTTTGCAATCATTTTATCGGAAAAAAACACAAATCCTATTAATTATTTATAATGGCAAAAAAGAAAGAAGTTACCGTAGAAGAAAAGCTTAGAGCTTTATACGACTTACAATTAATCGATTCTAGAATTGATGAAATCAAAAGTACACGTGGAGAACTTCCATTAGAAATCGAAGATTTAGAAGACGATATAGCAGGTTTAAATAAGCGTTTAGAAAATTTTGTTGTTGATATTGAAGATTTAAACAAAGCAATTGCAGATAAAAAAAATGCGATTGGTGAGTCTAATGACTTAATGAAAAAATATACAGAGCAACAAAAAAACATTCGTAATAATAGAGAATTTGATTCTTTATCTAAAGAAGTTGAGTTTCAAGAATTAGAAATTCAATTAGCTGAAAAACGCATTAAAGAATTTAAAGCAAAAATTACTCATAAAGAAGAAGTGTTGGGAGGTTCTAAAGAAAAATTAGCTGATTTAGAAGTGCATTTAAAACACAAAAAAGACGAATTATCTGAAATAATGAAAGAAACCGAAAAGGAAGAAAAGGTTTTAAATAAAAAATCAGATGAATTTAGTAAATTAATCGAAGAGCGTTTGTTAACTGCGTATACTCGTATTCGTACAAATGTTCGTAATGGTTTAGCAGTTGTTCCTGTTGAAAGAGGAGCGGCTTCAGGTTCTTATTTTACTATTCCACCACAACGTCAAATGGAAATTGCAATGCGTAAAAAAATCATTACCGATGAGCATAGTGGAAGAATCTTGGTTGATATAGAGTTAGCTACAGAAGAAAAGAAGAAAATGGAAAAATTCATAAGTTAGTTGTCTTAACTGTTTGTTAATAAAAAGTTTATAAAAGAGATCAGTTTTTTGGTCTCTTTTTTTTATCTTTGAATTTCAACAGCAACTATTATGAAAAAAGTTCTATTATTAATATTTAGTTTTATATTTTTCATTAGTTATTCTCAAGTTGGTATTGGTACAAATTCCCCAGATGTAAATGCTGAATTAGATATTGAGTCTAACTCTAAAGGAGTTTTGTTTCCAAGACTTACTGATGCACAACGAGATGCAATTATAGACCCAGCCGAAGGATTGTATATTTATAATTTAGATTCTCATCGATTTGAATATTTTAATGGTACTTTTTGGATGGCACTTGCTGCAATTAAAGTGGATACACCAGATTTATTTATCTCTGAGTATTCTGAACCAACAAGTGGTAATGGTAGTGACAAGTATATAGAGATATATAATCCTAATAGTGTTCCGGTTATTTTAACTGGGGCTTATACTATTACTGTATATTTTAATGGAGCATCATCAGGTACAACTGTTAATTTAATTGGTACAGTTGCTGCAAATGATGTTTTTGTATTATATAAAAATGGAGCTAATGCTACGATTATAGCACAGGGTGACCAAAGTACAATTGATTTAAATTATAATGGGAACGATGCTGTTGAATTGAAAAAAAGTGGTGTAACAATTGATCAAATAGGTATTGTTGGTGTTGATCCAGGAAATGGTTGGGATGTTGCAGGAATAGCAGATGCAACTGAAGAAAATGTATTAAAAAGAAAATCTGGAGTAACTATTGGAAATACTGATTGGGTAAGTTCTGCTGGAACAAATACTACAGATTCGGAATGGACTGTTTTACCTGCGGGTGATTTTTCAGATTTAGGCTCACATACTCCATAAAACAATAAATAATAACCAAACAATAGGGATGCTTTCTACATAAAAAGCACTAAAATATTTATGTTGTTTTGTATCGGATTTTACTAATAATATTGCGCTTAAAGTAGCGATAGATAATGTAATTAAAACGGACTTTGCTTCGATATTCATTTTAAAAAATTCTATAAAAAAGAATAAGACTAATAGTAATATTCCAATAACTTTAGTTTTTTGAATACCAATTTGTTGTGGTATTGTTTTTAATTGATGGTTATCATAATCTAAATCTCGAATATCAAACGGTAAGGTGATTACTATAACCAACAAAAAACGTTGTATGAATGTAATCCATTGGTTTGTTTGGATACTCATATAATTTTGTATTAATGGAAATAATACGGTAATTCCTGCCCAAGAAATAGCTATTAAAAAAAGTTTTAATCCTGCAATATTTCTCAAGCTCATTTTTTTAATGGGAAAAGTGTAAAAGAATGTTGTAATTGCAAATGGTATTAAGTATAATATTGCTTTAAAACGCAATTGAAATGCAAAATAAAGAAGGAAAAGAAGACTAAGGATACTTATAAAATAGAGTGTATTTAAATTGATCTTAATCCAATCATTATACCAATTTTTTATATCGTTGAGTCTTAAAAATCGGATGACATTATACGAGAGTAGTGTAGCAAAAAATACAAATAATGCTGTTTTATTTTCAGAAATTCCAATATTTAATAGAGTAATTTTAGTAAGAGCAGCAGTAGCTAAAGCGACATGAATGTTACTGAAAATGTAGAAATCAAAAATTATTTTTATAAAATGTCGTTTCTTTTTATAGTGCTGTGGCGATTTGTTCATTTCTATGAGTAACTTATAAACTAATTACGCTAAACTCCAAATCCAAAGGCTGTAAACTATTTTTTAAAGATGGTATAAGCTCTTCTCCAAATTCTAAATACATTTCAGAAAAATTGATATAACGTTCTTGTAAACTTTGCTTCGGAAAAAGCTGTTCTTGTATAATATTGATTCGTTTTACCAATTCTTGGTGTTTTCGTTTTTCGGCTTTTAATAATCGTTTTTCTAAATTCTCCAATCCGTTTAATTGTTTCTTTTCTTGGGCATTTACGGCACCAATAAAAGATTTGTCGGTTTGCGCTGCAATTTCTTTTAAGTGAGAAAATTGTTTTTTTAGGAACTCTTTTTGTTGACTAAAGTCTAGGTTAAGGTTAGATAATTCGGTTACTTTTTTTTGGATTAATTCATGTTGTTTTAAAAATAATTCTTCTTTGGTAATGCTTAATTTCGCTAATTTCTGTTCTTGTTTTTTAGTCATTATCAAGGCAGAATTTCGCAATAATAAAATCGGAAAAACAACATTCACTTTTTCAAAATAGGCTTTTAGCTCAAACCAATAAGCCAATTCTCCGCCACCACCAATATAACAAAGATTTGGTAAAATTATTTCTTGATATAAAGGTCGCAGTATTACATTTGGTGAAAAACGCTTCGGAAATTTCTCTATTTCAATTAACATTTCCTCTTTAGAAAAAGAAATTTTAGTATTATTTATGTTATATTTTTTGCCATCAAATAGAATTCGTTCACGAAAATCATCCGTTAAATAAAAGAGGTTAATTTCTCTAGGGTTTACCTGAATTTTATAGTTTTTACTAAATTCATCAATGGTTTTACCAACCTCTTTATGAGAAGATTGGTTCAATAATTCGTCCTTAACAAAAGGGATAAATTCTTTTTTTAACTTGGTATCATCAGCATCAATAATAACTAAACCGTAATTTTTAAAAAGTTCATTGGTTAAATAGCGGGTTGCATCAGTAAGGTTGTTGTGTTCTAAATAACTTTTTTTAAATAAATTTCGTAATTTTTTCGCATTGTCTCCACTTTTAAAAAGCGACTCTATTTGGGTAAATACGTGTTCTAATCCTTGGGTAGAGAATCTTCCTACAGCTCCTTTGTTATTGCTATTCCAAATAATTTTTTTAGTATTAAAATTAAAATATTGTATTTCTTCAAAATCGTGATCCTCGGTTGCCATCCAATAAATAGGCACGAAATTTTGTTGAGGATATTCAACTTTTAACTGTTCGCATAAATTGATTGTTGATATAATTTTATATAAAAAATATAATGGACCAGTAAACAAATTTAATTGATAACATATTGTAATGGTAAACGTATTTTCTTTTTGCAGTAAATTTATATTTTGTGCTGTTTTGGTTGAGGTTTCAATATTTTTATATTGATTTTTTAATGTGTTTACTAAAACTATTTTCGATTCCAATTGAAATGATGCTTGTTTTAAAGCAATTTGTTTTGCGAAATTTTTTAAATTTGGAAAATTGCCATAAAAAGGTTTTATCGTTTCTTTTTGAGAAAGATAATCGGTTACTGTTTTGGAGAAGTAACCTGTATTTTGATATTTGATATTTTCTAATTTCAATTCGTACAAATATACTTCTTTATCGTTTTAAACTAAAATGACCTCGTTTTCTGGTTGTTTTTCCCGTATAATCAATTAAATCTACACTAAACCAATAATCTGCTTGAGGTGCAGGTTTTCCATTGGTTTCATTCCCATTCCAAGTTTCAGTTTTAGGATCAAAAACACTCATTATTTTTCCGAATCTATTGTAAATAGTGATATCTGAAATAGTATTAAAATGTT
>Ga0256844_10001076_pt1 | contig 10334 bp, 20 predicted proteins | sample MusselsmetaG_FD_189100 | JGI IMG/M metagenome (GOLD analysis project Ga0256844, IMG submission 189100) | Mussel associated microbial communities from hydrothermal vent at the East Pacific Rise, Pacific Ocean - Mussels | ecosystem: Host-associated > Mollusca > Shell > Unclassified ... | reverse complement strand
TCAAACTGGTAAGATCAGTGTAACTGTTCAATAACTATATTCTTTATTGAGTTAAGGTCTTTACCTTAACTCATAAACTCCCCTGAAATATTAAAATAGATAACGATTTCACTCGAAATTTACTAACATTTCTATATTTATAGTTTATGTTTTCCTTTTTAAAAGGAAATAAATTATAGTAAAAATCAAAATTTACCCCCTGAATCCTTGAATATATACAATACTTTGAGTATAATTCCGCTCCCTTAAATAGTTGGGCTAGGATCCAACGAGTTCTTTAGAAGGAAAATTATGGAAAAAATTCGTTTAAAATTGAAAGCTTACGATCATCGTGTATTAGATAGATCAGTAGCATCAATCGTAGAGGCTGTAAAACGTACTGGCGCGGCAATCCGTGGACCAATACCTTTACCAACAAAAATTCGTAAGTATACTGTTCTTAAATCAGTTCACGTTAACAAAAAAGCTCGTGAGCAATTTGAAATTCGTATGCACGCTAGAATGATCGACATCGTATCTGCTACGCCAGAGACTGTTGATTCATTAATGAAGCTTGATCTTGCACCAGAAGTGGACGTTGAAGTTCGCTCTATGGACAAATAGGAGTAACTAATGGAATATATCGTTGAAAAAATCGGCATGAGTCGTACTATCACAGTTCCTAGTAAACCAGTTACTCTTTTAAGAGTTCTTGATGCTAAGGTATGTGAAGTTAATGATGGTAAAGCTATTGTTTCGTATAACAGTGGTAAAAAAATGAATAAAGCAATTGAAGGTCAACAGAAAAAGTATTCACTTTCTGCAGAGTTCAACCGTTTTGTTACACTTGATGTAGCAAATACTGAAGCTGGTGATTTAGATTTAGCTCCACTTGCAGATGCAAGTGTACTTAAAACTACTTTCACTACTAAAGGTCGCGGTTTTTCTGGTGCTATGAAACGTTGGAACTTTTCAGGTGGTCCTGCATCTCACGGTCATAGATTTGGTCGTAGAACAGGTTCTATCGGTAATGCTGAGTGGCCAGGTCGTGTAATGAAGGGTAAGAAAATGCCTGGACAATATGGAAATACACAAAATAGTGTAAAAAATGAGATCGTTTCTTACGATGCTGAAAATAAAATCATTGCGGTTTTAGGTTCTGTATCTGGTGCAAACGGTGCTCTTGGTCGTGTAAAGGTAGCTAAATAATGAGCGCAATCGTTTTAAATGATAAAATGGAAAAAGCATCTGAGTTAGCATTACCGGAGTCTTTCTCTGGTATTAACCCTCATAACCTTTATCTTTATGTTAAGTCTGCTCAAGCTGCACAACGTGCAAATACAGCGACTACTAAAGGTAGAAGTGAAGTGCGTGGTGGTGGTAAAAAACCATGGGCTCAAAAAGGTGGCGGTCGCGCTCGTGCTGGTTCACGTCGTTCTCCTATCTTCGTAGGTGGTGGTAAAGCGTTCGGTTCTATGAACAACCACAACTACAATCTTAAAGTAAATAAAAAGCAAAAGAAATTAGCTTTAAACTTCGCTTTAAATGAGCATGCACAAAATGGTACTCTTTTTGTAGTTGATTCTATAGAAGTTGCATCTGGTAAAACTAAAGATGCAAATGCTTTATGGAAACAACTTAACCAAAGAGATACTCTTTTTGTTAAATCTTTATTAGATGAGCCAACGTTTTTAGCTTTTGAGAACTTATCTCAAACTTACGTTATTGAATCTAATGAGTTAAACGCATACTTAGCTGCAAACTATCGCTCAATCGTGATAGAAAAAGCTGTATTCGAAACTTTAACAAGTGAGGCTAAGTAATGGCTGATATTACAGATATTAAATCTATTATATATACAGAAAAGACTTTAGGTTTACAAGAAGATGGCGTGATCGTTGTTCAAACATCTACACGTATGACTAAAACTGGTCTTAAGGAAGTTTTTAGAGAGTATTTTGGAATCGTTCCAAATAAGATTAACTCTTTAAATCAAAACGGAAAAACTAAACGTTTCCGTGGTGTACAAGGGAAGCAAAATGACTTCAAAAAGTTCTATGTAACTTTACCTGAAGGTGCACAAATAGAAAGTTTGGCGGTATAACATGGCAATTAAAACTTATAGACCGATAACTCCGTCTCGTCGTTTTTATACAAATGTTGATAGCTCAGACATCACGGCAAAAGCTAGTGTTCGTTCATTACTTGTTAAACTACCACAACATGCTGGTCGTAACAACAATGGTCGTATCACTTCTCGTCACCGTCAAGCTGGTGCTAAAAAACTTTATCGTATTGTTGATTTCAAAAGAAACAAATTCGATATTCCTGCTACAGTAAGTGCTATTGAGTACGATCCGTACAGAAACTGTCGTATTGCTCTTATCACATATGCTGATGGTGAAAAGCGTTACATCCTTCAACCAAAAGGTTTGAATGTTGGTGATAAGATCCAATCTTCTGCTGAAGGTCTTGATGTAAAAGCTGGAAACACTATGAAACTTAAAAATATCCCAGTGGGTACTTTAATTCATAACATCGAACTTAAAACTGGTAAAGGCGGACAAATGTGTCGTGCTGCTGGTACATCTGCTCAAATTATGGGTCGTGATGGTAAATATGTTTCTTTACGTATGCCTTCATCTGAGATGCGTTTAGTTCTTGGTGAGTGTTTAGCAACAATAGGTAGCGTTGGTAACGAAGAGTTTGGTAACATTGTTATCGCTAAAGCTGGTCGTCAACGTCACCTAGGTATTCGTCCTCAGACTCGTGGTTCAGCAATGAATCCAATTGATCACCCGCATGGTGGTGGTGAAGGTAAAACGAACTCAGGTCGTCATCCAGTTACTCCATGGGGTAAACCAACGAAGGGTGCTAAAACTCGTCGTAAGAAAGCAAGTGATAAGTTAATTATTACTCGTCGTAAACCAAATGCTAAAAGGGTAGGTTAATTATGGCTCGTTCATTAAAAAAAGGTCCATTTGTTGATGACCATTTAAGTAAAAAGATTGAAAAGGCAAAAGCTGAAGGTAATAAAAAACCTATCAAGACTTGGTCAAGAAGATCTATGGTAACTCCTGACATGGTTGGATTCACAATCAATGTTCACAACGGGCGTCAGTTCGTTCCTGTTCATGTTTCAGAGAACCACATCGGTTACAAGCTTGGTGAATTTGCACCAACTCGTACATTTAAGGGCCATAAGGGCTCTGTTCAGAAGAAAGGATAGGTCGTGGCTAGAGCATTATTAAAATTTATTCGTGTTTCACCTATCAAATCTCGTTTAATCGCGAGAGAAGTTCAAGGTATGAACGCTGAAGAAGCTATGGCTGCTTTAGAGTTTACACCTAACAAAGCTGCTAAAATCATCTCTAAAGTTATTGCATCTGCAGTAGCTAACAGTGGTAGTGAAGCAGAAGATTGTGTTATTACATCTTGTCGTGTTGACAAAGGTCCAGTTCTTAAACGTTTCCGTCCACGTGCTCGTGGTATGGCTTCAGGAATTAGAAAACCAACAGCACATATCTTAGTAATAGTGGAGGGTAAATAATATGGGTCACAAAGTTAATCCTATTGGTTTACGTCTTGGTATCAACCGTAACTGGGAGAGCCGTTGGTTCCCTAACTTTAAAACAGCTCCTGCTGCTTTAGGTGAAGATCACAAGATAAGAACATTTTTAAAGAAAGAGCTTTACTATGCTGGTGTTGCTAACATCATCATCGAAAGAACAGTTAAAAGACTTCGTGTAACTATCGTTGCTGCTCGTCCTGGTATTATTATCGGGAAGAAAGGTGCTGATATTGAGAAACTTAAAACTGCACTTCAAAAGCTAATTGGTAAAACGATTTCTGTAAACATCAAAGAAGAGAAAAAAGCTCAAACTTCAGCACAACTTGTTGCTGAGAATGTAGCGACTCAACTTGAGCGTCGTGTTGCTTTCCGTCGTGCTATGAAGAAAGTTATGCAAGGTGCACAACGTTCTGGCGCTAAAGGTATCAAAGTAGCTGTAGCTGGTCGTCTTGGTGGAGCTGAAATGGCTCGTACTGAGTGGTATTTAGAGGGACGTGTTCCACTTCATACTCTTCGTGCAAAAATCGATTACGGTTTTGCTGAAGCGCATACTACATACGGTATCATCGGTGTTAAAGTTTGGATCTTCAAAGGTGAAGTACTTACTAAAGGTATCCCTGCAGAAGTAAAAGAAGAAAAGCAAGAACGTAAGCGTCGTGCTCCAAGAAAAGAAAAGGCTGAATAGTTATGTTAATGCCTAAAAGAACAAAATACCGTAAGGTAATGAAGGGACGTAACCGTGGTTACGCTCGTTCTGGTTATAAGTTAGCGTTTGGTGACATCGCATTTAAAGCTGTTGAAGCTGGTCGTATTAACTCTCGTCAAATTGAGTCAGCACGTATTTCTGCAACTCGTCACATTAAAAGAAATGGTAAAATTTGGATTCGTGTATTCCCTGCTAAACCATTAACTGCTAAGCCTCTTGAAACTCGTATGGGTAAAGGTAAGGGAGCGGTTGATCAGTGGGTTATGAACATTAAACCAGGTCGTATCATATTTGAAATGGCTGGTGTTCCTCATGACATCGCTCGTGAAGCATTAACTCTTGCTATGCACAAGCTACCATTCAAAACTAAAATTATCACTGCGGAGATGAACAATGAAATATTCTGATTTAGCAGATAAAACAGTTGCAGAGCTTAGTGCTATGCTTAAAGAGAAGAAAACTGAACTTTTCACTCTTAAAATTAAACAAAAGATGATGCAACTTCAAAATACTAGCGAACTTAAAGTAGCTAAAAAAGATATCGCAAAAATCAACACTGCAATTACTGCAGTGGCAAACTAAGGAGCCTATAGATGACACACAAACGTGAAATTCAAGGTAAAGTTTTAACTATCGCTGGAGACAAAACTGTTTCTATGGTAGTTGAGCGTCGTGTAATGCACCCTCGTTACCACAAAGTTGTTAAGCGTTTCAAAAAGTACCTAGTACATGATGAGCGTAATGAAGTAAAAGTTGGAGACGAGATTATTGCAATCGAATGTCGTCCACTTTCTAAGACTAAATCTTTTAGACTTAAAACAGTAGTATCAGGAGCTAAGTAATGATCCAAGGTTTTACTCGTTTAGTAGTAGCTGATAACACAGGTGCTAAAGAGATTATGTGTATTAAAGTGCTTGGTGGTTCTAAGCGTCGTTATGCTTCTATAGGTGACGTTATCGTTGCTTCTGTGAAGAAAGCGACTCCAACCTCTAAAGTTAAAAAAGGAAAGGTTGTTAAAGCTGTTATCGTTAGAACTCACAAAGAGATTCAACGTGAAAACGGTTCATTAATTCGTTTTGATGACAATGCAGCTGTAATCCTTGATGATAAAAGAGAACCAATCGGTACTCGTATTTTTGGCCCTGTTGGTCGTGAAGTACGTTATGCTGGATTCATGAAAATTGTTTCTCTTGCGCCGGAGGTTGTATAGTATGGCAAAGTTTAATTTCAAAAAAGGTGATACTGTAGAAATTATCGCTGGAGATGACCGTGGAACTAAAGCAGTAGTACTTGAAGTACTAGTGAAGAAGAACAAGGTAATCGTAGAGGGTTGTAAAATAGCTAAGAAAGCTATTAAACCAACTGAAGAGAACACAAAAGGTGGGCATATCAATAAAGAGATGCCAATCGATGTTTCAAATGTACGTAAAGTGGAGGCATAATAATGGCTCGTTTTAAAGAAAAATATTTAGGTTTAAAATCTGAATTACAAGCTGACTTAGGTATTCAAAACCCTATGCAAACACCTAAGATAGAGAAGATTATCATCTCTGTTGGTGCTGGTTTTGCAATGAAAGATAACAAGCTTATCAAAAATATTGAAGATACAATTACTACAATTGCTGGTCAAAAAGCAACTACAGTAATCGCGAAAAAATCTGTTGCAGGTTTTAAAGTTCGTGAAGGTATGCCAGTTGGTATCCGTGTAACTCTTCGTGGTGAAAACATGTATAACTTTCTTGACCGTCTCGTATCTATTGCACTTCCACGTGTAAAAGATTTCCGTGGTGTTCCAAGAAATGGTTTTGATGGTCGTGGTAACTATAACTTCGGTCTTCAAGAGCAACTAATTTTCCCAGAAGTTGGATATGATTCAATCATGCAAATTCACGGTATGAATATTACTGTTGTAACTTCTGCTGATTCTGATAAGGCTGGTTTTGCTCTTTTAGAGAAAATGGGTATGCCTTTTACTAAAGGGAGCAACTAATGGCTAAGAAGTCAATGATCGCAAAAGCGGCAAGAGAACCTAAGTTTAAAGTACGTGGATACACAAGATGTCAAATCTGTGGTCGTCCACACTCAGTACTTAGAGATTTCGGTATCTGTCGTATCTGTTTTAGAAAAATGGCAAATGAGGGATTAATCCCAGGTGTTAGAAAGTCTTCTTGGTAATCCAAGAGGAAACTTCTAAATATTAGCAGTTCAAGCTTTAGGGCTTGCAACTACACATTTAAGGAAAAAAAATGGCAATTAATGATCTAGTATCAGACGCGTTAACACGTGTTCGTAATGCAGGTATGAGAAGATTACCAGTTACTACTTTAGTTCACTCAAAGAGTGTTGAAGCAATGGCAAATATCTTAGTAGAAAAAGGTTACCTTGAGTCTTGTAACGTTATCCAAGATGGCGTTAAAAAGACAATCAAAGTTGTACTTAAGTACAACGAAGAAGGTAAAACAGTAATCAACGAGATGAAAAGAGTTTCTAAGCCTGGTAGACGTGTTTACAAAGGTAAAGAAGATATTAAACGTTTCAAAAACGGTTATGGTACTATTATTGTAAGTACTTCTCATGGCGTTCTTGCTAATGACAAAGCTTTCGAGCTTGGCATTGGTGGTGAAGTTATGTGTACAGTTTGGTAGGGAGATAGTATGTCAAGAATTGGTAAAAAACCTGTAGAATTTGCTGCTGATATTAATGTTAGCACAAATGGTGATGTATTAACTTTTGCTAAAGGCAAAATTAGTGTTGATTTAGATACTCGCGGAAACGTTGACTTCTCTGTTGAGGGGACTGTTATAACTTTCGCTGCAAAAAGTGACGAGAAAGCACACCGTGCATTCTGGGGAACTTATAGAGCATTAGCTGCTAACATTGTTACTGGTTTAACTACTGGTTACACTAAGCAACTAGAAATCAACGGTGTTGGTTATAGAGCTGCTGTTAAAGGTAAGGTTCTTAATCTTCAACTTGGTCACTCACATGACATCAACTTTGATTTAGTTGATGGTCTTGAAGCGACTGTTGAGAAAAATGTTATCACTCTTAAGAGTCATGACAAACAACTTCTAGGTTCTGCAGCTGCAAAAATTAGAAGTTTCCGTCCACCAGAGCCGTACAAAGGTAAAGGTGTTAAATACATGGAAGAGCATATCGTGCGTAAAGCCGGTAAAACAGCTAAGAAGTAAGGGAGGGTATTAAATTATGAATGTTAAAGTATTAAAAAATAAAGTAGCTAACCGTTTAAAGCGTAAGTTACGTATTCGTGCAAAGATATCTGGTTGTGCTTCACTTCCTCGTGTTTCTGTGTTTAAGTCAAATCGTTACCTAAGTGTACAAGCTATTGATGATGTTACTGCAACAACATTATGTGCTGCTTCATCTAAGTCGATTAGTAAAAGTGCAAACAAAGAAGGTGCTACTGCATTAGGTGAAGCATTTGCTGCAACACTTAAAGCTGCTAACATCAACGAAATTGTATTTGACCGTAATGGTTACCAATATCACGGCGTTATCGCTGCGTTTGGTGATTCACTTCGTGCAAACGAAATTAAGTTTTAAGGAGACATGATGGAAATTAACAGAGATGATTTTGAAGAGTCAATTGTAAATATTGGTCGTGTAACTAAAGTTGTTAAAGGTGGACGTCGTTTTCGTTTTACTGCATTAATCGTTGTTGGTAACAAAAATGGTACTATCGGTTATGGTGTTGGTAAGGCTAAAGAAGTTCCTGATGCTATTCGTAAGGCTGTTGATAACGCTTTTAAAAACTTAACTACTGTTAAGATTAAAGGTACAACAATCGCTCACGATATTGAGCATAAGTATAACGCTTCTCGTGTTTTACTTAAGCCAGCATCTGAAGGTACTGGTGTTATCGCTGGTGGAGCTGCTCGTCCAGTTCTTGAGCTTGCAGGAATTCAAGATATTCTTACAAAATCAATCGGTTCTAACAACCCAAATACACTAGTGCGCGCAACTGTTGAAGCACTTGGTAGACTTAAAGGATAATTGATGGGTATTGAAAATTTAACACCTGCCGAAGGTTCAACAGCTAATCGTAAGCGCGTTGGCCGTGGTCAAGGTTCTGGTACTGGTAAGACTTCTGCACGTGGTCAAAAAGGTCAGAAATCTCGTTCAGGTTACAAAAGAAAAAGAAACTTTGAGGGTGGACAAATGTCACTTGCAAAACGTATGCCTAAGATAGGATTTACTTCTAGATTAGTTAAGCCTTACGTTATCAATGTTGGAAAAATTAAAGCTGTTGCTGAATTAGCTGAAATTACTATGGAGAGTATCCGTGGTGTTCACAAAATCGGTGCAGGCGTTACAAAAGTTAAACTAGTAGGAGCTACTGCGAAAGATTTAGCTTCGAAAATTAAAGACGAAAACGTTACTACTACTGGTAACTAATAAAATGAATAAAAATCTAGTTAATAAGATACTTATTACTATCGGGTTTTTATTTATATACCGTTTACTGGCTTATGTGCCAGTACCTGGTGTAGATACAGCAGTTATTGCTTCATTCTTCGACTCACATCAAGCAGATGCTCTTGGACTTTTTAACATGTTCAGCGGAAACGCAGTAGAGAGACTATCTATAATTTCACTTGGTATTATGCCTTACATTACTGCCTCAATCATCATGGAGCTTTTAGCTGCAACTTTCCCTACTTTAGGACAGATGAAAAAAGAACGTGACGGTATGGTTAAGTATATGCAAATTATTCGTTATGCGACTATTGTAATTACTATAATTCAAGCGATTGGTGTAAGTGTTGGACTACAAAGTTTAACTGGTCCTACTGGAAACAGTGCGATTTTAGCTGATCACAATACATTTATCATTCTTTCTGCGGTTTCAATGCTTGCAGGAACTATGCTTCTTATGTGGATTGGTGAGCAGATTACTCAGAGTGGTATCGGTAACGGTATCTCTTTAATTATCTTCGCTGGAATTGTATCAGCTATACCATCTGCTATAGGTCAAACTGTAACTATGGTAAACACTGGTGCGATGAGTTTCCTAACTGTAATAGCAATTCTTGCTCTTATACTAGGAACAGTAGCTGTAATTATCTATGTAGAACTTGGTGAGCGTCGTGTCCCTATTACATATGCTAAAAAGACTATGATGCAAAACCAAAACAAACGTGTAATGAATTACATTCCAATCAAAGTAAACCTTGCTGGTGTTATTCCAGTTATTTTTGCTTCTGCGATTTTAATGTTTCCAATGACTGTTTTATCTTCTAGTACTAATCCTACTATTCAAGGTATTGCAGATTTATTGAATCCAAATAGTTACTTTTTTAACTTTTTGACATTTATGTTTGTTGTTTTCTTTGCATTCTTTTATGCTTCGATTACGTTCAATGCAAAAGATATTGCTGATAACTTAAAACGCCAAGGTGGATTTATTCCTGGTATTCGTACTGGTAATGCGACTAAAGAGTTCTTAAATGAGACTGCAAGTAGACTTACGTTTACAGGTGCACTTTATTTAGGTCTTGTTGCTACTTTACCATTTATGATTATCAAAGGAATGGGTGTTCCTTTCTTCTTTGGTGGAACTGCTGTTTTAATTGTTGTTCAAGTAGCACTTGATACAATGAGAAAAATTGAAGCTCAAGTTTATATGAGCAAATACGAAACTTTAAGTGCAACTGGTCTCTAACGATGGCGATTGCGCTTAGAAAACCTCAAGAAATTGAAAAATTAAGAGCTGCCAACAAGATTGTTGGTGGTGCCTTAGAACTACTTCGCGAAAACACAAAAGTTGGAGCTTCTTTAAAAGAACTTGATGCTATGGCAGAGGATTATATCCGATCTCATGGTGCTAAGCCCTCTTTTAAAGGTCTTTACGGCTTTCCTAATGCTGTTTGCTGCTCACTCAATCAAGTTATCATTCACGGTATTCCTACTGACTACAAACTCCAAGAGGGTGATGTTATTGGTTATGATATTGGTACTGAATTAGAAGGTTGGTTTGGTGATGCTGCTATAACTGTTGGTGTTGGAAAGATTAGTGTTGAAGATGAAGCACTTATCGCTTGTGCTAAAGATACTCTT
>Ga0256844_10001075_pt1 | contig 10335 bp, 6 predicted proteins | sample MusselsmetaG_FD_189100 | JGI IMG/M metagenome (GOLD analysis project Ga0256844, IMG submission 189100) | Mussel associated microbial communities from hydrothermal vent at the East Pacific Rise, Pacific Ocean - Mussels | ecosystem: Host-associated > Mollusca > Shell > Unclassified ... | reverse complement strand
CTTATTTGCCTTATTTCCTAGTTGGTTAAATTCTTTGCCAAAATCTGGCGGGTGGTTAAATACCGTAAAAGTAGTCTTAGGATTTTTAGAGATTGCTTTAGCTTTAAAATTCTTGTCAAATGCTGATTTGGTAGAGCATTGGGGGCTTTTAAAACGTGAAGTGTTTTTAGGAATTTGGATTGTGGTTTTTGTAGGATTAGCCTTATATCTTTTTGGTAAAATTAAATTCCCTCATGACAGTCCAATTAAAAAATTAAGTTATGGAAGACTCACTTTAGCTATAATTACTACAGTTTTTATTGGTTATTTAGGTTATGGTTTATTTGCGAACGGAAGTTTGAAATTGTTAAGTGGTTTCCCTCCTCCACATTTCTATTCTATATTTGAACAAGAATCAGATTGTGCTTTGGGTTTAAATTGTTATAAAGATTTTGATGAAGGGTTGGCCTATGCAAAAGAGAATGATTTACCCATTATTTTAGATTTTACAGGTTGGGCATGTGTAAATTGTAGAAAGATGGAAGAAAATGTTTGGAGCGATGCTCAAGTCTATGCAGAACTAGAAAAATTCGTGTTAATTTCTTTATATGTTGATGATAAAGCAGAATTACCCGAAGGCAAAGCTTTTGACTTTAAAAAAGATAACGGACAGGTAAAACATATCAATACCATAGGAAGCAAATGGGCAACGTTTCAAGCGATTAATTTCGCTTCTGCATCACAACCCTATTATGTGTTATTAGATAGTGATTTACGCTTGCTAAATCACCCTGAAAAATATACCGATAAAGCTACTTATTTAAAATGGTTAAAAGATGGTTTGGTTAATTTTAAGGAGTAGTTTTATAGACTAAAAAGAACGGATAGCTTGATTAAGCCATACAAAATGAATTATTACCATATCCAGAGAATTAATGGAATTAGAAAAGAATGGAATAAAGCTGATATTGTAGAAACAAGTGACAATGAGTTTTTTAAAGAAATTTTAAAAGGTATTGACAGGGGTTCAAAGCCTCGGTTTAGTAAAAAACAGCTTATCCAACATGCTAGAGAAACTTTATCAAATCACTTGACAGAGGCTATAGATTTTAATTCTAAAGATTATAAGGAATTAGCTAATACAACTACAAACATTCTCTTTAAATATAAAAGATTAGCTAATAATCTATATTTATCTCATCTCCAATATTTAAAATGGATAAGAGAAGAAATATTTGAACATAATAGAATATTGATTAATCCTGAGTTACCGTCAAGAAAAAAATGTTTGTGGTTGTGTGATAAAAATGGGTTGGAGAATTGGTGGAATACATTTCAAAGTTCTAAAAATAAAAAAATCATAGAATTAGAATTGGATAAAAAAGGAAGATTCCACAAAGCTGATGCTGAATTTATAAAATCAGACACTTATAGTATTTCTGAATTTAATCAATCTTCAATAAAATATTGGAAAGGACAAATAAATACCAAACCTAATCTTGAAATTTTATATGAAGGGAAATTCAAAGTTATTAATGAATACAATCATTTAGATGATATAATAACTCGTACCTAATACTTAACTGAGTATTTAAATATATTTTATAGTAACTTACCTTTGATACTATCAATAAGACCACCTTACGATATTACACCTCAAATACTAAAATTAATTACTCTAGATTTCTGAAAAATACTTCTAATTAAATTTATATCTTTTAAGAATGGCTTTAAGGTTGTTTTTTAAATCTTCGGCACTATCATATATCATTTGCTCATTACTAGGAAACAGAACTTCTTGCTCTCTAGAAAGGTCTAACATCTCAGTATCTAAAGCTCTTTTATCTCCTTGATAATCTGCATATATATATTCAAAAATATAGCCCGAAGTTAATGGATAGGTATTTAATTGTTGCTTTGTTTTTAAATCAAAATAACTCACATCTCCAGAAATTTGAACTTCTTTTTGTTGTACATGTTTATAAAAGTCACACCTTATGGTTTTAAACTTATCTGCTTTAATATCGTTTCCTAAGCTATCCTTTTTCACATTTCCGTTTTTATCTAATGTATATTTCCAGCCATCTTTAACTTCTTTTTCTTTAATAATATGTTCATTTTCTACACGTTCTGGACTTATTAAAATAGACTTAAACTGTATCTTCATTTCATAATCATAATTTATATTTTTTAACTTATTTGTGTGGAAGCGTGTCCACATATCTTCCAAAGCAAATGTGTTAAAATTTAACAAATCCTCTTCAAGTTTTTTGGGAATTGCTATTTCTGAATCATTAAACAATGCTACACTTACATAGTCTATCCCTTTTTGATATGCTTCTTCAATTTTATTTTTAGTATCCTTATAATTTGGATTTATCTTTTCTAAATAGTTAAAGTCTTCAAAGGCTTGTCGATAATCAAATTTATTGTTTGCAGAAGATATTAACGTTGATGCATTGGCGTAAAGATAATTTGATAAATCATTTTTTGAAGTAATAATATCATCCGTATATTCTTTAAATTTAAAGGATGCATCTCTATTTTCTGAATATACTTGTAATGGTAATAAGGGCGTAATTCTTTCTTGTATATCATTTAAACTAAGATACTTGTTGTATATTATTTCATGATTTGCAGAGTTTCCATCTTTCTTTAAAAACTTAATTTCTCTTAATTCTCTTTCTGTATTTTTTTTAAAAACTTCTTCAAGCAATAGAATAAGGTTTTGATTCCCTTTCTTCGTTTTATTATGTGCTAATTTACTAATGGCTGTATTCATTGCACTTGCGTAATCACCAGAATTAATAGCCTTTTGAGTGCGCTTAGAACTACTACACGAATATAGTATAATGACAGTAATAATGAGAATTGTTTTTTTCATTGGATTTGGTCTTGCTTAATAATTAGTTAACGTTAAAAGCACTATTATATTTTTTAATTTAAAAAATAAGCATTCTTTTCGTAAAACAGCTTTTTAAGTTGGTGTTTTGGGGGCTATTTAACAATCAAAAATTAGCCAATAAAGAAAAGGAAAAGTTACGCCCAGGTGCACTTAAACCAGAAGCAAATTCTTTATAATGTGTATCGAAAATATTATCTACTGACAGTAAAAAATCAAAATTTTTGGTAATTCTATAGGTGGAAGTAAAGTTCAATGTTGCCCAAGATGGTGTACCATAATGATTTGTTGTACCTGTAATTAACGGAGTTTGCTCTATTCTATCAATGCCTTCAGAGATATTATAATATTTCACCTTTTTTCTTGCATTAAACTTGAAGTTTAATGCCGTTTCAAACCTTCCTTTAGTGTGTGTAAGTTCTACTAAACCAAAAGATGGGGGAATAGACGATAAAGGCTCATCTGTATCGTATGCTTTTCCTTTGGTATAGGTAAGTGAGGCTCTCGTGCTAAAATGATTCCCTAAATCACCCTTTACTGTAAAAGTACATCCTAAAATGTAGGCATTTTTTTTATTTACATTTGCCACTATATTGGCCTGCTCTCCATCGTAAAGCATTGTTGAGTTTCCGTCTAAAACAAAACGGTTTCTTGTTATGTAATTGTCTAATAAGGTATAATAGCCAGTCATCGCTACATAGAACTTTTTAGCATTAAAATACTTGAGTACACCCAATTCTCCATTATATGCAAATTCTGGTTTTAAACCGATATTTGGTACCGTAACATTTCCGCTTTTCTCTCTTACTTTACCAACATCATCAATATTAGGTGATCGAAATCCTGATGATAAAACTGTATTAATTTGTAGGTCTTTAGAAGGCTTATACACATAACCCAAGGTTGCTGTAACTGCTGAGTTGTTTAAGGAAATAGTAGTATTTGCTAAGGTAAAAAAAGTTGTATTAATCCATGTTGCTGATAGGTTTGTATTGGTAAAGCGCAAACCCGAATTTAGGGTGGATTTTTTACTAATATCTTGCCTATAATTTACATAGCCCGCACTTGTTGTATAGGCGCTTCCTCCATCTGCATACCTGGTCTGTACCGGGAAAATAGCAGACACTCCTGTTATATTATGTCCGCTTACAGCTAAGGTTTTTCCTGTAGCTTTAGAGTTTACTTTATTGTGTGTAAACTCTATTCCATAAGATAAAATTCGATCTTTTGCTTTGGTTAATGGCACATTAAAATCTCCATTAATACTAAAAATGTCAACACGCTCTTTTCGGGTGGTTCTATCTAAACTGGTAAATTTTCTGTTGATTCTAGATTCCTTAATTTTTTGATATGCAATAGTAACCGTACCATTATCTACCCAATTCTTATTAGGATTTACTTGTAATTGCGAAGACACTAACAATCGCTTTTGAGGGCCATAATACCATTCTGCAAAGCGCAAATCACCACCTCTACGTTCTGTTAACCGATCAAAACGAGGAATGTTTGATGAATTACTATACTGAAAATTAAAAGTAAGCTCTGTTTTTTTGGATAATGGAATGTGAAATTTTTGCAATATATCCGTTTGGTTAAAGCCTGTATTCCGCTGTACATTTGTGTCTGTATTTTCTATAGGAATTGCACTATAAAAACGATTACTATTGTTTGAATATGCTAAAACTCTTCCCCAATTATCAAAACCATGATTTCTATTTTTTCCCATCCGTAAATCGCCAAATTTAGAATATGAGACACTAGTAAACGATGCTATTTTTTTAAATGATAATTCTATTCCTGCTTGCGTAGTAAACTCGTTATTTACCGTGCTATATCTGTTTAATATAGAAATATTGTTATGAAATTTATCACTCACCTTGGGTTTTCTAGTATAGTAATGTATAACACCACCTAGAGCATCAGAACCATAAATAACAGATGATGGACCAAAGATAACCTCTGTTCTATCTAACATATTAGGCGAAACTGTAATTGAGTTTTGTAAATGGCCTTTTCTATAAATGGCATTATTCATCCGTACACCGTCAATAACCAATAGTACTCTATTGGCTTCCATACCTCTCAATACTGGACTCCCACCACCAAACTGAGATTTCTGTACTTTAATTCCTGGTATTTCTGCCAACATATCGGCAGTTGTTTGTGCAGATAACCGTTGGATGTCTTTACTGGAAAAAATAGCAATTTGCTCGGCAATTCTCTTGGTTGATTCTCCTCCTTTTGAAGTCGATAAAAATACTTCTTCTAAATGATGAGAAACACTTTGTAAGTGAACAATATTAGGTGTTAAAACTTTTCGTTTAAGAATTTCAAATTCAACATAAGCAATATGACGAAATGATAAAATGGCATTTTCTTGAAAACCTGTTAAATTTACGTGTCCGTTTTTATCAGAAATTACCTGTTTGCTTCTATCTTCATTAAAAACTGTAACATTATTTATAGGAAATTTAGACTCACCATCTAAAATTGTAATGGTTTGCCCCATAGAGGTTAGTCCTATTAGATAAATTCCTATTCCTAAAAGCCGCTTCATACTTAACTAAACACCATTTTTAATACCTCTAAAGACTTAGGTTTTCTAAATCCGTGCAAATGTAATTCAAAATATTCAATTAAAATTTCTAAAAGATCTTGCCTTATTCTTTTGTTAAATTTTAATGTTTTTATGGTATCAAAATTTGTGCCCAACAGCGTTTTGAAATGTTTTAAATTTTCTCCTGAAAGCATATGTAAGGATGTTTTATGCTTTGAGAATTTTCCGTTTTGTAAATCAAAATAAATAAATTCTTCTTCTTTTTTAGGGTAAAACCCCAAATACTTGGTTAAATTTAGTAAAAAAAGTAAATGAAAATTTTCAGTATGCTTATGTGTATCTAACCATTGTAAGGTTGTTTCTAAATAACTAAATAGTTTTGGATTCTCTTCTTCTTCACGTAGCGAATTTGCTAGTATTTCTGCTAAAAAAACAACAATAGTTTGCTTGCTAACATCTTGTGAAATTGTAGTGTATGGGTAACTAATTGTTACCTCTTTTATAAAATGAAGAGTCTTATTGGGATTGTAGTTTGCGGTAATTTCTAACTGGGTAAGTAGTTGAAAAAAAGCAGGAGAAAGTTTTCCTTTGGTTGATTTAAAGATCCGTTTTAAAAAAAATGTTTTAATACCTATCTCAGTATAACATTTTACAATCAAATCATAATCTCCATATTTTAGGGCGCTTAAAACAATTGCTTTGGTGGTTGTCATCTTAATTAATTGATGATTGCTATTTTAGTAACAGCTGTTTCAGTTCTGTCTGGTATGGTTAATAATACAATATAGATACCCGAAGCTACGCTGCGCCCAGCAAGATTTGTTTTATTCCAAATTACTTTCCCTCCTTTTAATTCTTGACCTTCAATTACATTTGTTTCATGCACCAATCTCCCTGCACTATCCAAAATTTTTACATTTGTTCCTCTAGGTAAATGGGTACCATCCATACCGTCTATAGTAACAAAACTATGCTCTTTTCGAACAGGATTTGGATAGGCATAAACATCGCCCAATTCATCACTAAAAGGAGCCACATTATTCTTAAAAGCTACAATACCTTTGTCTGTAGCAAAAAACACTTTTCCATTAACATTGTCTACTTTAATTTTCATAATCCTATTAGAGGGTAGTGGTGAATTATCTTTGTTAAAGTTAAATAACGTTTCTTGTCCGCTAGGGTTTGTTCCTAAAACACCTCCTGTATCAGTACCAAACCATTTATTATCCGCTCCATCAATAGCTATTGAACTTACAGATTGGTTTCCAAGCAGTTTTTTAGGAATTCCATCATCTTTAATTATTATTGGCTCTGCGTCATAACTGTTTTTGTCAAAAATACTCCCTGCACTATTAAAACGAACTAATCCTTTTTTTGTGCCAATCCAAATACCATTATTTCTATCTACAGCCAATGTTCTTACATTAGGATCTGGTAATGAGCCTTTGTTTGATTCAGTAATTAATGCACGTTTTCTATCTCCTGTTTCATTAAAAACCAATACACCATTTCTTCTTGAACCTATCCAAATACTATTGGTTTTATCTACAACTAGCTCTGATAAGCCAAAGGCTCCACTTGTTAAAATAGAACTTAAATCAAATGCCGTCCATGTGCCGTCTGATGCTAATTTTTTTAATCGCTTATCAACCCATGCGTTAGCCACCCAAAAATTTCCTTGATTGTCAAATGCAGTCCCCCCTATACGCACACTATGGTATGTAGGATTGTCTGGAGCTAAATCTTCTAATCCGCTATTGGTCTGGTTTAAAAACGATGTAATCTCATCATTTTCAACAACAATAATCCCTCCTGTTGCTCCTAATAAGTCTGAGGATGTTTGCCCCCAAGAACTAATATATACTTTATCAATATTCTCTGGATCTATAGTTACATGTACTAAATCTCTCGCAGGAAACGCATAATCAAAGGGTTTATTTACCCAATGCTCTCCATTAAAATGACTAAAGCCAAATTGACGTTGTTGCGGTGTAAATGAGCCGCTATAACCTCCATAAACTACCCATAAATGATTGTCTTGGGCTGTAATTGAAAAAATATCATTAGATATTGGACCTTCTGGGTGAATTTCGATAAGGTTTTCTCCATCTGTAAAGCTGCGTTGTAAAATACCAAACTCTGCCGTACCTAAATAAATAATACCATTGGCTGCATATGCCGTATGTAAACTGTGATTATATGTTGCTGTTACAGTTGTTGCTACTTCTTGAACTAATGCTGTATTAAATACATAAGCTATATTTTTTGTGGTAACAGTAATGTAATTTTCTGATGCTTCTAAATTTAAGATATCACCTGTTAATAATTTCAATAACTGAATATCTGTTGCAGTATTTATTTTATAAAATTCATTATTTTTTGAAGCGAATAGTTGATTATTAAAGACCTCTATAGTTTTATAATCTCCTATATACCCTCCTTGAGGTTGTTGCCAATTATTAAAATCTATCAAATTAGGTGCATTGATATCTGCTCTGAAAATACCAAGTTTGGTAGCTGTATAAATAATATCATTCAAAATGGCAATTTGATTTATATTTACTGTTGATGAACCATCACCAATAAAATAAGTATCGCCAAATTGAAGTTTTTCAATATCATAAACTACAACCGCAAAAGGTGTAGATAAATAGAGTTTTTTATTGTATTCTGTAATGTGTTTTATACTTTTTTCGCCCGTAATATTAAGCCGCTCTATATCATTTGCTACTGTAATTTTTCCTTCAGCATCAATAATTTCTAAGAGACCTGTTTGATACCCTATAATTAACCGTTGTGAGGTTTCGCTATAATAGATACTTGTTGTTGTCTTGCCTGACAAGCCATGAACGGATGATAATTTCTCGATTTCATGCGTATCTTCATCGTAGATAAAAACTGCATTATCTACTAATGCATAAATTTTAGAATTAACTTTTATAAAATCTTTAACATTATTGTAAGAATAAAAATCTTCCCACTCTGCACTAAAATCGGTTTGTGACCAACCTATTAGTGTGAAAAAAAAGAGACTAATAAAAAGAATTTTCTTCATAGTATAAATGATAATATTGCCAAAGATAATGATAAAAATAGTAATTTAGTGCTTCTAAAATTCATATCATAATTTAAACAATGGCTATAGAAATTGAACGTAAGTTTTTGGTAAATACAACTGATTTTAAAAAGGAAAGCTTCCAGAAAATATATATTAAACAAGGTTTTTTAAATTCTAATAAAAATCGTGTTGTAAGAATACGAATTACAAATACAGATGGCTATATAACGATTAAAGGGAAGTCTTTTGATGAAGGGACTAGCCGTTTTGAATGGGAAAAAGAAATTTCTAAAAAAGAAGCCGAATCTTTAATGCAATTATGCGAAACTACTCCTATTGAAAAAAACAGATATCATGTTAAAAATGATGAGTATGTTTTTGAAATAGATGAGTTTTTAGGAGAAAATAAAGGGTTAATCATTGCAGAAATTGAATTAAAATCTAAAAATACTGTTTTTAATAAACCACAATGGTTAGGAAAAGAGGTAACAGGTAAAAAGAAGTATTATAATAGCATGTTAAGTAACAAACCCTTTTCTACTTGGAATAAAAAATCCTCAAGATGAAATTTCACCTTGAGGACTTTACTGTATAAAATTTTCTTTTTCTTAAAAATTTAATATAAAAATGCCCTAGCCAACAATAACAATAGTGTTTTCTTTTTCCTTAGCTAGTATACTATTAACTAGAGCTAGAACTTCAACATTTTAAAGAACTCTTTTCGTTGCAAATTTACGCTTTATCTAAAGTATTTGGTTGATAAATCAATGAATGGTAGCTTATTACCTATAAACCGTATAAAATTTTATATAAATGGTTTGTTGGATATGATGAATAGCTCAATATTAGCTACAAACATCATGTTATACCTTATAAACGACAATATTTTACGGTTAAACTACCATTCACTTTAAAAAACTAAAGCTTTTTAGGAAATTTTATAGTAACTTTTGTTCCTGTTATAGTGCCCTCAGAGATGTCTTTAATAAAAACATAGACTTTTTGGTTTTCATATAATAACTTAATTCTATCTTCTGATGCTCTTAGGCCAAAAGAAGTATTGAGTTTTCCTGTTTTTTTAACGATTGATTTTGATCTATCAATACCTATCCCATTATCAATAATTTCGCACTTTACATCATCTCCTTCATCTGATATGATTAAATTAATTGCTTTATTGCTTTTTTTATTAATAAACCCATGCCAAATTGCATTCTCAATGTAGGGCTGCATGAATAATGGAGGTACTTGTATTTTATTTAAATCAATACTATCATCAATAGTTACAATATAATTCATCCCTCCTGTCATCCGCATTTGCTCTAACTTTACATATAAACCTAATGTGTGTAAATCTTCTGATAATGGTATGGTAAGTCTTGTAGAGTTTCTTAATACTTCTCGTATTAATCTTGAAAATTTTGTAATATAATCTGATGCTTTTTCTGGATTATTCTGTAAAACAAAATTATTAATAGAGTTTAGTGAATTGTATAAAAAATGAGGATCCATTTGTGTTTGTAACATCGTCATTTTTAAGTCACTCATCTGTTTTGTTCTTTCTTCTAAAACTTCCTGAATTTCATCTCTCTCTTTTTCAAACATTCTGTTTTTATAAGCAATAATCATAGCAAACATTGTCGTTTCAATAATTACGCCTAAGTAAATGAAAAGCATAGGTTCTACCCCGCGTTTTATGAAAAATTCATACCCTAATATTTGAGGGCCCATAAAACTAATATTTGCTAGTATTAAATGTGTAAGAGAACCTATAATAAAAAAAGTAGTTATTTTTCCTTTAATTTTTGTTAATACAACATAGGTTAGTATGGTAAAAAC
>Ga0256844_10001074_pt1 | contig 10337 bp, 8 predicted proteins | sample MusselsmetaG_FD_189100 | JGI IMG/M metagenome (GOLD analysis project Ga0256844, IMG submission 189100) | Mussel associated microbial communities from hydrothermal vent at the East Pacific Rise, Pacific Ocean - Mussels | ecosystem: Host-associated > Mollusca > Shell > Unclassified ... | reverse complement strand
TTGTTCATGCTGGTTCATTCCTTTTTCTTTTTGGGCTCTTGCCATTTCTCATTAATTGCACCGCATCAAAGTACCTGCTGAGAAGAGGGGCCCATGTCCAGGCCTTTCAAAGAGAGCAGATCAAACTTTGGCTACCCCCAGTAAGTGTTTCGTATAGTCATGTTGAGGATCGGTGAAGAGTTTCTCCGTTTCTGCCACTTCACAGAGTTTCCCGGATTTCATGACACCAACCCTATCACACATTTGGCGGATCACTGGTAAGTCGTGGCTGATAAAGAGCATGGTTAGCCCCAATTGATCCTGCAGGTCTTTTAACAGATTGAGAATCTGTGCCTGAATGGAAACATCAAGTGCAGATGTGGGTTCATCACAGATCAGAAAACGCGGACGGGTGGCAAGAGCTCTTGCTATGGAGATTCGCTGCCTCTGTCCTCCTGAGAATTCATGGGGATATCTTTTTAAGGCATTCCCCTCAAGTCCCACCTGATCAATCAGATCCCTTACAATCTCTAGGACTTCCTGTTTGCTCTCAGCCAGTTTATGGAAACGGATGGGTTCTGCCACAATATCAAGTACTCGCATGCGACCATTGAGGGATGAAAAAGGATCCTGGAAAATCATCTGCATTTGCCGCCGAAAGGGATCAAGGTCTTTTTCCCTTTTAATAGCTGTTAGGTCAGTACCTGCAAATTTTACCCGCCCGGAGACAGCTTTATAAAGTCCGGTAATTAAACGAGCCACGGTGGATTTTCCGCTACCGCTCTCACCCACCAGCCCAAAAACCTCACCCTTTTCAATATCAAAAGAAACCTTATTCACAGCATCCAGATAAATCCGGTTCTGTTTCAGGATCGCAGTTTTGGTTACAAAGCGCATGCACAGCTTGTCAAGGGAGAGAAGCGGCCCATCCAGTTTTGCATAGGATCGTTCTTTTCCCAGCCAATGGGTCGAAATATCAAGCTTAGTCTTCGACTCCTGAGCCTCTTCGATATAGGTAACCAGAGGAAAACGGTGCAGGCGCATATCCGGGCGAGGTACTGCGCTAATCAGGCTTTGGGTATATGGGTGATCCGGGTCACCCAGAATTTTTTTTGTATTTCCCTCTTCCACCAGCTTTCCCCGGTACATTACAGCAACCCGGTCACAGACCTCAGCAATAACCCCCATATCATGGGTGATAAGCATCATGCCCACCTGTTTTTCCCGACAAAGCTTCTTTAGCAGATCAAGGATTTGCGCCTGAATTGAGACATCAAGTGCCGTGGTTGGTTCATCCGCAATAATCACATCGGGTTCTGCGCAAAGTGCCAAAGCAATCACAACACGCTGACGCATACCACCGCTGAATTGATGAGGGTAGAGCTTAACCATGATCTCCGAATCTGGAATACCCACCTGTTCGAGTAAGTCGATGGTGCGTTGCAAAGCCTCACGACGATTTAATTTAAGATGATAGCAGATTGTTTCCACCAACTGCTGTTCGATGGTTTGCAAGGGATCAAGTGAGGTTTGCGGATCCTGAAAGATCATACCAATTCTGCGTCCTCTAAGGCGCCGGATCTCATTTTCCTCCAAATTATCTATTCGCTGTCCCTGAAGAAAGATGTCTCCCTCACTCATCCGACCGGGTGGTTCCAGTAAATCAACCACACCATTTCCAATGGTTGATTTTCCTGCCCCTGACTCCCCGACAATTCCAAGGATTTCTCCTGGTGCCAGATTAAGCGCAACATCATCCACTGCCACCAAAGTTCCATGGCGACTCGGAAAATCAATACGCATATGTTTAATCGTCAGCTGATACATAGTTCTTCAAATTTCAGATTCACAATGATTATTGAATTTTTGGATTTAAAGTGTCCCGCAACCAGTCCCCAAGCAGGTTAACTGACAAAGCCAATAACACCAGCGCAATACCTGGAAAAATTGTTATCCACCACTCACCTGAAAAGAGGTAATCATTCCCCACCCGAATGAGGGTGCCAAGCGATGGAGTTGTGGGCGGTAACCCAACACCAAGAAAGGAAAGGGTTGCCTCAGTGATTATTGCAATTGCCAGATGAATTGTACCAATCACCAGAACCGGTCCCATCACATTTGGAAGGATATGGCGCCAAAGGATAGCAATGGGACGAATGCCTATCACCTGGGCAGCCTGCACATATTCCTTACCTTTTTCCACCATTGTGGATCCACGAACCGTACGGGCATATTGTACCCAGCCAGAGATGCCGATGGCAAAGATCAGTACATAGACTGCTACTTCGTCGTGCATATCACGGGGCAGAATCGAACGCGCAACGCCATCAATCAGGAGTGCAATCAGGATGGCTGGAAAAGAGAGCTGAATATCTGCAATCCGCATAATAAATGCATCTACTTTTGGGCCGCCATAGCCGCTGATAAGCCCCAGACCAACACCCAAAACAAGAGAAAAGGTCACTGAGGCCATACCAATAATCAGGGAGATTCGGGAGCCATAAAGTATGGTGGAGAGAATATCCCTTCCCTGATCATCTGTACCAAGAAGAAAACGTGAATCGCCAAGATCTGTATACCAGGCAGGAGGCAAACTGGCATCCATCAGGTCAATGCTTGCCAGATTAAAAGGATCATGGGGAGCGACCCAGGGCGCCAGCAGGGATGTGCTTACGATGATGAGAGTGATCACCGCAGAAATCATGACAATTGGCGAGCGTTTAAAGCTGTACCAGAGGTCACTGTCGAGTGCGCGTGCAATAGTGCTTTTCATCGAATAAACACCTTATCCACCAATTAAACAGCAGCCCGATCAACCCGAAGACGGGGATCCACGAAAAAATAGAGAATATCAACAATCAAATTGATCACCACAAAGAAGAGCGCAATCATGACAAGGTATGCTGCCATTACAGGAATATCTACTTCATGAATCGCCTGAATAAAAAGGAGCCCCATACCCGGCCATTGAAAAACACTTTCAGTAATAATGGCAAAGGCAATGATAGAGCCAAACTGCAAACCTGTAATAGTAATCACCGGGACCAGTGTGTTTTTCAACGCATGCCGAAAATGAACAGAACGGGTGGGCAGGCCCCGAGCTCTTGCAAATTTGATAAAATCGGTTTGCAGCACTTCCAACATCTCAGCACGTACCAGCCTCATGATAAGCGTCATTTGAAAAAGTGCCAGAGTCACTGCCGGCATGATCAGAGCTTTCCAGCCAGAGCTTGTAAGTAATCCCGTTGACCACCAGCCTACCTGAACCACTTCTCCCCTGCCAAAGGTTGGCAGCCACTGCAGAATCACCCCGAAAAAGAGAATGAATAAGATACCAATAAGAAATGTTGGTAAGGAAACCCCAACAAGAGATAGTGTCATAAATATTTTGGAGAGAAAACTTTTACGATTAAGCGCAGTATAAATCCCCATGGGGATACCAATGAAAAGTGCTATCATACCCGAGAAAAAAGAGAGCTCAAGTGTTGCCGGTAAACGCTCTGCCAAAAGATCGCTCACCGGTCGGCGGTGTCGATAAGACGAGCCAAATTCGCCATGTACTGCATCGATCACAAAATTGCCAAACTGGACAAAGAATGGATCATCCAGTCCAAGTTGTTTCCGAATTTCTTCACGCTCTTCAATGCTTGTGTCCTGGCCAACCATATTGTTGACAGGGTTGCCCACATAGCGGAACAGGCTAAAAGCAATAAATGCCACAGCCAGCATCACCATTGTGGATTGCGCAATTCGACGTAGAATAAATGAGATCACTAAAAATTTTTCCAGTAAATGAACAGAAAATAAAGCAAACAAAAAGCCCGGCAGGAAATCCTGTCGGGCTTTTTACTCTTGTTACTTATTTTATAACTACACTACGTAAATCCAAAACATTGTCGGGACGCTGGGCAACCTCTACACCGTCCCGAACTCCCCAGGAAAGCGGCTGCTGATGGATGGGCAGGTAGCCTACTTCATCTTTTGCAATTTTAAATGCCTTATCAATCATGGCCTGACGTTTCACAGGATCTGTCTCAGAACCAACCTTTTCAGTTATGGCATCAATTTCAGCATTGCAGTAGTTACCAAAATTGAATGATCCCACTTTTTTTTCTTTGTTCTGACAGCTGAGCAGATCAATCAGCACGTTATGACTGTCCATGGAACCTGGGGTCCAACCAAGCAGATAGAAGCTGGTATCATAATTATTCTGGGCAAGTACTTTTGCAAAGTATTTAGATTTTGGCTGGGCAAAAACTTCTACTTTAATCCCTATTTTGGCAAGCATTCCTGCAACTGCCTGACAAATTTTCTCATCATTGACGTAACGATTATTAGGGCAATCAATGGTGATCTCAAAGCCGTCGGCATACCCTGCTTCAGCAAGCAGTTTTTTAGACAACTCAGGATCATAACTATAAGGAGTGTTGAGCGCTTCGGAAAAGCCGTTTACCTGTGGTGCAACCAGCAATCCTGCTGAAGTTGATGCTCCACGCATTACTTTTTTGTGAATCGCTTCAAGATTTAAAGCATGGGCAAAAGCCTTTCTTACCCGAACATCTTTTAAAGGATTTTTCCCTTTGATATTTGAATACAACAATTCATCACGGGAGCTATCCATTCCAAGAAAGATGGTACGGGCTTCGGGGCCAGACAGAGGTTTTACACCTGACGCTTTCTCAAGTCGTTTCCAATCCTGAACAGGAACAGGATAAATCAGATCCAATTCACCTGAAATCAAGGCAGCAACGCGGGTTGCAGCCTGCTTAACAGGAGTAAAAATGCCCTCTGTAATGTTGGTTTTGGGTTTGCCCCAATAGTTTTCATTACGCTTAAAAGTAGTTTTCACATCAGGCTGACGATCGGTAATAACAAATGGGCCTGTTCCATTGGCATGCATATTGGCATAGTTGCCCTCTTCGCCACCCTTTACATTGGTGGTTTCTGCGGTTTTATGCTCTACAGACCATTCTTTGTCCATAATATAGAGCCAGGCCATCTCCTGCATAAGAATAGGATTTGGAGAAGGGGTTATTGCTTCCACTGTATAGTCATCAATCTTTTTCATCTCTTTGATGAGACCGGCACGCCCTTTCATATCGGAGCCTTCACTGAGACACCGTTTCCAGGAGAAAATCACATCGTCTGCATTAAATTCTCCACCTTCCTGAAACTTCACACCTTTGCGCAACTTTATGATCCACTTGCTTGGCTCCGGATTTGACCATGATTCAGCAAGAGCTGGTACAAGTTCGAGGTCTCCGGTATAGGCGCTCAGTGCTTCATACACATTGCCCATGAAACCCATGGTGAATGTTTCATTGAGTGCATGGGGGTCAAGGGATTGCACATCTCCCTGGAATGCCCATTTGAATGTCTTTGCCTGCAGGGGGGAAGCTGCAAGGATCGCAAGCGTTGTCACTGCCAGTAATCGTTTGGTAAACGTTTTCATACCTTCTCCTTTTTCCTACTATGAATAATGACCAAAGACCTGTTCAGGCCAGATGATCTATGAGTTTATGCATAAAAAGTTCAGCCTCCTGAACCTGAGCAATTTCGATATATTCATTTGGTTTGTGAGCTTGATTAATTGAACCCGGTCCACAGATCACCGTGGAAAAACCTTCCCCTTGAAAAAGACCGCCTTCAGTGGCATAAGAGACCACCTCGGTAGAATCTTCGCCAATCAGCTGTTTGCACAGCTGTTCTGCAGCACCATTTGCTTCCGGATACATGCCGGGAGCCTGGGAATTAACTGTTGTAACGATATTGCAAGCGGATGAAATTCTCTGCATTTTTTTAATAATCACTTCACAATACACATTAAATCTGTTGACATAATCCTTAGCGTTTTCGCCTGGAATAGTTCGAACATCCCAGTCAAACACGCATTCACGTGCGATGATATTTACAGCTGTTCCCCCTTTAATCGTCCCGACATGCACTGAAGAGTAAGATGGTTCAAATGGTGATTCGGAAGAGATACTGTGCTTATTTTCAAACATCATATCTTCAAGAAAACTAACAAGACGTGCAGCTGTCATTACTGCACTGACCCCTCTTTCTATCTGGCTGGAGTGTGCTTCATAACCTGTGACCGTGGTGGTATAGCTGCCAATTCCCTTATGGGCGTTTATGATATGCATGCTGGTTGGTTCACCCACAATAACTGCCATGGGACGAGGCAGCCTCTCTGCCATCTCCTTTATCATGGAAGAAGCTCCAAAGCAGCCAATCTCCTCATCATACGAAAGAGCAAAATGGATTGGCTTACGTATGGTTTTCTCAAGCATTGCCGGTACAAGTGCCAGGGCAACGGCCAGGAAACTCTTCATGTCAGCTGTTCCTCGACCGTATAAACGACCATTCTTTTCTCTAACATGAAAAGGATTACTCTCCCAGGACTGCCCCTTTACAGGAACCACATCAGTATGCCCGGACAGGACAACGCCCCCTTCTACAATCGGGCCGACGGTGGCATAAAGATTTGCCTTTTCTCCGTCATCATTGTGAACTAGTCGGCTGCTCACACCATGATCTTTCAGATAGGACTCAACAAACTGGATCAATGCGAGGTTGGAGTTACTGGAAACAGTCTCGAAAGAAACGAGCTTGTCTATTAATTGTCTTGATGTGTAGTTTTTCAATTTTCTTAATTTGGCTTAATAAAAAACGCTCTTAAAAGACCAGGCCATGGCTATTGTGATAAGCGGGAAAATAAAGCCAACAATGTGTTGGATTTCCTCAGAACTTCTTTTAATACATAGACAATATGGCAGGAATGGAAATAATTACTACAAAACCTCCTGTTGTATGTCAATTATTATCGCAAAGAGTTTTTCAGGACTATTATTAACAATTTCCTGTGCCAAATCCTTTAGGGGCTAACTTTTCAATAACATCAGGCTATCCACAGATTATTGAAAAAAGCATTTCTATAAAACCCCTGACTGTGTATCATAAAAACAGTTTATGGAACGGGTTCATTCACAGACTTAAATAGTCCCGTTCTGATCAATCAAGACACAACTGGTGCAATAAACCTGTAATCAAATGAGGAATCCATATGAATTCTGCAAACATCTTAAAAGATGTTACCTATAATGACGATAAACCAGCCATCTCAATTTTGCTGGAGACATCAACATCCAAAGAGATCCGGATTGTTTTTGTAAAAGATCAGTATATGAAGGAACATCAGACACCACATCCCATCACCGTTGAAATGGTAGAAGGAAATCTTGATTTTGGTGTTGAAGGTGAAGTTCACAACTTAGTGAAAGGGGATATTCTCAGCCTGGATGGTGGAGTTCCACACGATCTGCTTGCCAAATCAAAATGTATCGTGAGACTTACCCTCAGTAAAGCTGATACTCTCCAGCGAGTAGAGGATGTAATCAGGTTGTAACAGATGAATAGCTGGTTAATCATAATAATAGTATTTCTTGTTGCTAATTATCTACTGGAACAAATTGTATCCTACCTGAACATCAAGGCACTGGTAGATAAAGTACCCGAGGAGTTTTTGGGGATATTTGATGCAGAGAAATATCAAAAATCTCAGGAATACACCAAAGTTACAAGCAAATTTGAACTGGTGCAATCAACTGTAAGTACAGTCGTACTGCTCATTTTCCTCTTGGCAGGAGGATTTAACTCGGTTGATATCTTTGTCCGCAGTTTTAACCAGGGGGAAATTGTAACCGGCATACTCTACATAGGCAGCCTCATCCTGCTCAGTTCAATGCTGTCACTTCCTTTTAGTTTTTACTCAACCTTTGTCATTGAAGAACGATTTGGTTTTAACAACACCACAAAAAGAACATTCTTTGCCGATATTATAAAAGGACTTCTCCTCGGCCTTCTCATTGGAACTCCAATTCTTTATATCATCCTGTGGTTTTTTGAAACTACTGGCGATTCAGCCTGGATATATTGCTGGGCAGGCCTCACAGTCATTAGTATTGTACTGCAATTTCTTGCTCCTGTTCTTATTATGCCGCTTTTTAATAAATTCACCCTTCTTGAAGATGGGACACTAAAAGAAAAAGTACTCGCATTTGCCCAAAACGCATCATTTAGCATTCAAGGGATATACACCATGGATGGTTCTAAACGATCCAGTAAACTCAATGCATATTTTACGGGCTTTGGTAAATTTAGAAAAATCGTTTTTTATGATACTCTTCTTGAAAAACTGGGAGATGATGAAATTGTAGCAGTTCTTGCACATGAGATGGGTCATTACAAACATCACCATCTATTAAAAATGATGGCAATCTCCATCTGTCACACAGGTCTGCTCTTCTTCCTGCTCTCCCTTTTTATAGGGAATGAAAATTTGTTTGCTTCTTTTCAAATGGAACATATGTCGACCTATGGTGCATTGATCTTTTTTTCCTTTATTTTTTCACCAATAAGCCTTTTTCTTGGAATTGCCCTGAACGTCCTCAGCCGAAAACATGAATTTGAGGCAGACCGCTATGCTGCAAATTCTCCTAACCGTGGAAAAGCGCTGGTAAGCGGACTCAAGAAACTCTCTGCTGCAAATTTATCTAACCTTACTCCACATCCGGCACTGGTTTTTCTGCATTACAGCCATCCCCCCATACTTGAAAGGATACAAGCTTTGCATAAGGTTTCAGATGCGAGAGAAGTAAACTAACCTTTGCACCTATTCTGCACTGCATCCTAAACAAGAACGATGACTGCCTGATTACAATTGGTAAGGTCGAAACAACCTTTCCTTTGAAACTCACATATTCCGTTCCAAGCATTGAAGAGAGAAAAAAAATTGCCCTTTATAAAATTTCAATTAACCTGACAACTTTTGTGGGTGAAACAAGGAAAATAGTAAATATGCCTATATGAAAACGTTCATATTTGTGTTTATGTAAAATGAACGTTTGGGAAAAAGAATCAAACTCTTTCTAACGAAACCTGAGTCATGACAAGGGACACGAGCTGTGAGACTTAGCTGACAATCATGCTCTCTTGAAAAAAGGAACTCAATTACTTACAAAATAGTTGTCAGGCGTGACATATGAGAATCAAACTGATTATCTGGGGATTTGTTCTCATTTCCTCAACATACCTTGCGGGTAACCATCCACCGACTCTCCCTCAATCCATAACACCTCTTTTGTTAGCTATAATTACAGCATTGTTTTCTCTATTACTTTTATTTGTCTACCAGACAAGTAAAGACATGGCCAGAATGCGACAGGCATTGGACACCCTGACCCATGATCTCAAAGAAACCAAAGAAGCTTTAGCTGCCATTATTAACCCTTTTGAATCTAGGCAAGAAGTTAAAAGCGACAAGACCGAAGAAATTTTGTGGGATGAATTAAATCAGGCCGAAAAAGACGCGCACATTGCAAAAATCCAAAAAACTATGATATATACCGGATCTCCCAGCCATTCAGAACAGAAAACTACAGATGCATACGGCACCATTCAGATAGATGCATATTGTGAGATATCCGACGTCGCAGCGAGGATTTGATTGTATCAAACCCTGGTAGGCGAGGTGGGATTCGAACCCACGGCTTTCAGCTTCGGAGGCTGACACTCTATCCAACTGAGCTACCCGCCCACGATATGTTTACATACTTTGTGGGTTTACTTATCCCACTATACTTAGCTGATTGTGAAAATGTGACAGCAAGTATAGCTTAAATTAATAATTTGTCACTAAAAGTTCTGTCAGAGTTAAACATTCCATTATTATAAAAAATCCGACAGCCAATCTTAAAAATTGCAACATGGAACTGTTTTTTTGATCAATAAAAACCACAAATCTGAATATTTGTACTGATCATTGATCATAACTCCACTTTCAAGGCGAACATTCGTTTTAAGTTCCAAGCCACGGAAACAAATGTCCATTCACCGATGACAGACTCAAATCCACGAAGAAGAAATTGTGGGAATCCTATTTACATGTTTGATAATGCCGAATACTGGTTCCACAGTGCTTTTTTCTTTTTGCGTAAAGCTTGCGGGCTTCTTCAGTTTTTAACTTGTAGCAAATTTTACAAATTGTATCCGCTTGCCTCTGGCAAAGGCTTTTGGTGAGCAAAGTGTTCAGTAAAAGATTGATTGTGCTTTTCTCGACCAGGTGAGATGAATGGTTCTATCTCTGCTTTTGCTTTACGCTTGGCTACTTTTTTTATCATATTTTTGCTGTTCTAGCACATATCGTTCAGCAGCACGCTGCTCGATCTTTTCTTTGGCCTCGGCAATGGCAATGGCAATAATTCGATCTTGACGACGAGATAAATGCTTCCCATTTCACTGGAAAATTTCTGGATCTACACAAAGAGTGGTTCTATGTAATTGGTCGAGAAAACGCT
>Ga0256844_10001073_pt1 | contig 10372 bp, 9 predicted proteins | sample MusselsmetaG_FD_189100 | JGI IMG/M metagenome (GOLD analysis project Ga0256844, IMG submission 189100) | Mussel associated microbial communities from hydrothermal vent at the East Pacific Rise, Pacific Ocean - Mussels | ecosystem: Host-associated > Mollusca > Shell > Unclassified ... | reverse complement strand
TGGAGATAACACCACCACATCTCCTTTTTCTGAAAGCTTATAAGCAACTTTTACCGCCTCTTCTGCACTAGAAGTTTCACCAATAAAATTAACTACATTTCCAAAAGTTTCGATAATTTTAGCATTATCCAAACCTAAACAAATAATTGCCTTTACCTTCTCTCTTACTAAGGGTAACAAATCTGTATAATCGTTTCCTTTATCAGTACCTCCAACAATCCAAACCGTAGGTTTATCCATACAATCCAAAGCATAAAAAACTGCATTAACATTGGTTGCTTTTGAGTCATTTATGTACTGCACACCATTAATTTTTAAAACATCTTCCATACGATGCTCTACGCTTTCAAAACTCTCTAGACTTTCTCTTAAAGTTTCATCTCTAACATCTAATATTTTTGCGATTAAAGCAGATGCCATCGCGTTCTTTACGTTATGCTTTCCTTGTAATGCTAATGCTGTTATACTCATTATGAATGTATTTGATTTGGTTGTTACTATTATATTTTTATCTTTTATGTATGCACCCTGTTCCATTTTGTTCTTTAAGGAAAAGGGCATTAATTTTGCCTTAGTTGTATTCTTTTTTAACCAATTCTCTATCTCTACATCATCAGCATCATAGATTAAATAATCTGTAGCTGCTTGGTTCATCGTAATCCTAAATTTAGACTCGATATATTTTTTATAATCATAATTATATCGATCTAAATGGTCTGGAGAAAGGTTAGTAATTACCGCTATATGTGGTGCAAACCCTACAATCCCATCCAATTGAAAACTACTCAGCTCTAAAACATAGTTTTCATAATTATTAGCTGCCACTTGCCATGCAAAACTATCGCCAACATTCCCTGCAACTCCAACACTTAATCCTGCATTTTTAAGAATATGGTGTGTTAATAATGTTGTTGTTGTTTTTCCATTACTCCCTGTTATCCCAATCAGCCTAGCATCTGTAAATTGCGCCGCAAATTCAATTTCAGAAATCACAGGAATAGCTCTTTGATGCAACCCTTGAATCAGTTTTATCTTATCTGGTATTCCCGGACTCTTCATGACGATCTCTGCAGAAAAAATCTCTCGTTCTGTATGACCTCCTTCTTCAAAAAGAATATTATGATGTAAAAGAACTTTTTTATACTTTTCTGTTATTGTTCCACGATCCGAAACAAAAACTTGATACTTTTTTTCATTTGCTAATATGGCTGTCCCTACACCACTCTCTCCTGCACCCAAGACAGCTATCTTGTTCTTCCTCTTAAATTCCCCAAATAGGGACTTCTCTTCTTTACTATTTTTATCTTTTCTTTTCACTTTTATACTTCAATCACCCTTTTATCTATTCTATTTTTCCTTCCCTTTGAGGAAGTTAGGAGGGGATTTATCTCACCTTCAATGTTAGAATTGAAATCACAGCTAACATAATTCCAACAATCCAAAATCGAGTAACAATCTTGCTTTCGTGATAGCCTTTTTTCTGATAATGATGATGCAAAGGCGACATCAAAAAAATACGTCTACCTTCACCATATTTCTTTCTGGTATATTTAAAATAACCCACCTGCAATACCACTGAAAAATTCTCTGCTACAAAAATTCCTGCCAATATGGGAATCAATAATTCTTTACGAACAGCTATTGCTAATACCGCAATAATTCCACCAATAGTCAAACTCCCTGTATCTCCCATAAAAACCTGTGCGGGATATGTATTATACCATAGAAAACCTACCAAGCCACCCACAAAAGCACTAATAAAAATGGTCATTTCACCCGAACTAGGTATGTACATTACATTTAAATAATTAGCAAATATGATATTACCAGACACCCATGCAAACACACCTAATGCCATGACAATTATGGCTGACGAACCTGCCGCCAAACCATCAATACCATCAGTTAAGTTAGCCCCATTAGAAACTGCTGTAATGATAAAAATAACAATCAACACAAAACCTATCCATGCGTATTGCTCAGAACTATCTCCCATCCAACTTACCAAAGCTGAATAGTCAAATTCATTATCTTTAAAAAATGGTACTGTAGTTTTTAAGGATTTATGCGCTTCACCAAACAAACCTGAAGTAGTACCTGGCAATATATTCTGAACCTCTACAGTCTGCTGGGTTTCCAATTGCTCTTTTACGGTTACTTCTGGCGAAAAATAAAGCATTAATCCAACAAAAACACCCAAACCAACTTGTCCTAAAATTTTAAACCGCCCTTTTAAGCCGTCTTTATTTTTTCTAAAAACTTTGATATAATCATCCATAAAACCGATGATACCCATCCAAAGAGTAGTAACCAATAAAATGATGATATAGATATTGTCTAGCTTCGCTAACAACAGCACAGGAAGTACCGTTGCTAGAATAATGATAAGTCCCCCCATAGTTGGTGTCCCTGCTTTTTGCACCTGACCATCAAGTCCCAAATCTCGAACAGTCTCTCCAACCTGAAGTCTTCTTAATTTGTCTATAATTCTTCTACCAAAAACGGTTGATATCAATAAAGAAAGAACAAAGGCCAAAGCAGATCTAAAGGAAATGTACTGAAACAATCCTGCGCCCGAGAGGTGATAGTGTTTTTCTAAATATTCAAATAAGTAATACAACATTCTTTGGTTTGTTTTATTTTTGTAATTCTCTTAATATTTCTGTAATAATTTTAAAATCGTCAAAATCTGTCCGCATTCCATTTATTTCTTGATAAGCCTCATGCCCCTTACCCGCTATCAATAAAATATCTCCTTTTCCTGCCAACTTACTTGCCGTTTTAATTGCTTGTTTTCTATCCGTTATAGAAAGTGTTTTTTTAACATTTTGAGGCTCAACACCTGCTTCCATTTCTGAAATAATGGTATCTGGATTTTCAGTTCTAGGGTTGTCTGAAGTGAAAATTGCTTGATTAGAAAGTTGTGATGCGATATGCCCCATTTTAGGACGTTTCGTTTTATCTCTATCCCCTCCACATCCAACTACAGTAATCACCTTTTCATTATGAGTTCTTATGGCATTGATAGTTTCTAGCACATTTTTTAAGGCATCTGGCGTATGTGCATAATCTACTATTGCCGTAATACCACTATCCGAAATTAAATATTGAAAACGTCCGCTAACACTCTCCAATTCACTTATCAAGCGTAAATTTTCTAGCGAATCAATACCTAGTAAGTCTGCCGCAGCATAGATTGCCAGCACATTGTATGCATTAAATGTCCCGATAAGCTTTGTCCAAACTTCCTTATCATTAATACTGAGTAACAAACCACTAAACTGATTCTCTAAAATTCTACCTTTATAATCAGCAAGTGTTTTTAAGGCGTAAGAAACTTTTTTTGACTTGGTATTTTGTTGCATTAAATTCCCATTCCTATCGTCAATATTTACAAGTGCAAATGCTGATGCTGGCAGTTGGTCAAAAAAAGTTTTTTTTACGTCACGATATTCTGCAAATGAATTATGATAATCTAAGTGGTCGTGGGTGAGATTTGTAAATATTCCTCCTGCAAAATGCAATCCTTCTGTTCTCTTTTGATGAATACCATGAGAGCTCACCTCCATAAAACAATAAGTAACACCTGCTTCAACCATCAATCGCAAATAGTGATTTATGGCAATAGAATCTGGCGTGGTATGTGTTGCTGGAAATTCTTGCTTATCAACCATTACTTTTACCGTTGATAACAAGCCCACTTTGTAGCCTGCATTTTTAAATAATTGATACAATAGCGTAACAATAGTTGTTTTTCCGTTAGTTCCTGTTACTCCTACCAATTGCAATTCTTGCGAAGGATTGTCATAAAAATTATCAGCCATTATTGCCAATGCTTTTTTTGAATCTCTCACCTCTACATATGTAATGCCTTGCTTAATATTTTTAGGCATATTTTCACAAACAATAACTGTAGCGCCTTTCTCTAAAACAGCATTTATATATTGATGCCCATCTACCGTCACTCCTTTTTGCGCAACAAACACATCATTATCCGTAACATTTCGAGAATCAAAAACAATAGCATGCACAGAAACATCTGTACTACCATATACATTTTCAACAGCTACATTATACAATATGTCTTTTAGTTTTTTCACGAAAGCGTTAATTCTATAATTGTATTATGGTCTAGTTTTGCACCAACTTTAACCGATTGAGCACGCACCTTACCATTGCCTGAGAACTTTACTTTTAATCCTAAATTTTCAAGTAAAGCAATAGCATCCATCCCAGACATATTTGTAACATCTGGCATCGTTTTTATTGCCTTATTAGCAAGTTTGTAATAGGTTTTGAATTTTTTATCGATTAGGTTTGGTATTATTTTTAAACTATCAACCTCATCATACGAAGGTGTTTCTGTATAAATTTTATGTGCAATTTTCTTAAACACTGGCCCTGCAACATCTGCACCGTAATAACCAATTTCTTTTTTAGGTTTATGTACAACAACAATACAAGAATAGCGCGGGTTATCTGCTGGGAAATAACCTACAAATGAGGAGATATACTTTGTTTTGCCCGTCCAATATTCCGTTTGGCAAGTACCCGTTTTTCCTGCCAATGCATAATTTTCATTATATATATTTGTCGCTGTACCACGTTTTACCACATTTTTAAGCATTACTCTCACTTTATCAATCGTTTCTTGAGAGCAGATTTTAGAATTGATAATCTCCTTTTTAAAACGCTTAATAACTCTATCTTTTTCTCGAATCTCTTTAATAAATATTGGCTTTACCATTTCACCATTATTAGCAATGGCATTATAAAAAGTTAAGGTTTGTAAAGGCGTTATTGACACACCATAACCATGCGTCATCCAAGCTAGCGTTGTACCATACCATGTTTTATTATCTTTAGGACTGGGCAGTCTAGGGTTTCCTTCACCTTTAATAGGAAGGTTCAGTTTGTATCCCACCTCCATACGTCTTAAGCCATCAATAAATTTTTGAGGATTTTTACTATAATGATCTTCAATCATTCTAACAACCCCAATATTAGAAGAAACCTCAATAACTTTAGCTACAGATATTTTTCCATAACCGCCCCTATGCGAATCACGAACCGTTCTATCATACACTTTATATTTACCATCTTTAGTATCAATAATTGTAGAAGTATCGATAACCTTATCTTCTAAGGCCACCATAACAGTCATCAATTTAAAGGTAGATCCAGGCTCATGAGATTCGCCAATTGCATAATTTAAACGCTCAAAATACTTTCCTTCTCTATTTCTTCCTAAATTCGAAATTGCCTTAACCTCCCCTGTTTTAACATCCATAACCACCGCCGTACCATGATCTGCCTCAAATTTCTCTAACTGCCCTAACAATGCATGATGCGTTATATCTTGAATATTCAAATCGATTGTAGTAATTACATCTTTCCCATCAATAGGCTCAATCTCATTATTATCATTTAAAGGTTTCCATTGTCCTTTCGCTATTTTTTGCTTTAATCTATTTCCATTTTTCCCACGCAAGTATTTCCTAAAATTCCCTTCAATACCAACACGCCCCCTATAATCATCATAACCCACAGAACGCTCAGCAATTTTACCTATAGGATGCTCTCTTTCTGTATGCTGCTCTGCAATAAAACCACCTTTATACATTCCTAGTTTAAAAATAGGAAATGCCTTCATTTTTAAATACTGATTATAACTTAAATCTCTTGTAATAAATAAGTATCTGTTTTGGTGTTTACGTGCTTTTCGGATATAATTTTCATAATAACCTTGAGATTTTCCTAACATTTTAGCAAGTGACGCAGACAATCCTTTTATGTGTTTTTCAAAATTTTTATTAGATACCGTTACCGCATCCATTCTAATATCAAACTGAGAAACCGAAGTTGCCAACAAACTGCCGTCTGCCGTATACACATTCCCTCTATTTGCTGTAATTACAAAGTTCCGAACCGTACGCTCTTCTGCTTTTTTTCGATACAAATCACCATTAACAAACTGAATATCAATTAACTTGTATGTTATTGCCATTGCAAACAAGAACATAAAGGCAACTAACAAATACAGTCTATTCAGTATGTTCTTTTTTTCTACAGCCACTTTATTAATTTTTTACTACTATTTTTTGAGGCGGATTTTCTGCCACATACAAACCCTTCTCTTCCAGTCGCGCTACAATTGAAGATTCCATTTTCAGTTTCATCAAATCTGAACGTGTTGCCACAAAAATTGATCGAAACTCTCTCATGTCTTTATTAAGTATTGCTATTTTTTGAACCTTTTTATCTATACTGTGCGAGCTTCCTATCATCACCAAGGCTAAAAATGCCAAAAAGATAAGCATGCCCCAATTTTTTGAAGCACCTTCGTCTACTAGAAACTTTCCTTTTAAAACATTATAAACTGTTCGCTTTACCACTATTTATATTCTAGTTGCTATTCTTAATTTTGCACTTCGTGCTCTATTATTATTTTTTACTTCTGCTGCTGTTGGTCTTATTAGCTTTCCTTTTTTAAAAGGAACCGATATGTTACCGTAAAAATCTTTTTCTGGCTCTCCCTCAAACATGCCACTTCTTACATATCGCTTTACCAATCTATCTTCTAAAGAATGGTATGAGATAACACTTAGTTTACCCCCTACATTCAGCAACTCTTCAGTTTGGAGTAAAAACTCCTTTAAAGCCTCTAACTCTTGATTTACTTCAATGCGAACTGCCTGAAAAATTTGAGCTAATATTTTATGCTCTTTATTGTTTGGTAAAAAACGTTGCAATACTTGTTTTAACTGAAAACTTGTTTGAATTGGCTCTTCACTTCTACTTGTTACAATTTGCTTTGCCAATGCCCTTGAATTTCTTAATTCACCATACATAAAGAGTACTGTACTCAATAATTCTTCTGGATACTTGTTAATCACTTTAAAAGCAGACAACTTCATACTCTTATCCATTCGCATATCCAAGTCAGCATCAAAACGTGTAGAAAAACCGCGCTCAGCCACATCAAATTGATGAGAAGAAACACCTAAGTCTGCTAAAATTCCATCTACTTTTTTTACACCATGAAATTTTAAAAAACGTTTGATGTACCTAAAATTTTCAGGTATCAACACAAAACGACTATCATCGATTGTGTTTTGTAAAGCATCCTCATCTTGATCAAAAGCAAACAACCTACCACAATTGTCTAATTTTTTTAAAATTTCTTTTGAGTGACCGCCACCACCAAACGTTACATCTACATATATTCCATCAGGAATAATTTCTAATCCATCAATACTTTCGAAGAGCAGAACAGGATTATGATAACTCATCTATACCGTCATTACCCATTACTTCTTCAGCCAATTGTGCAAAATCTACTGTTGCTGCGTCAATTGCTTTTTCATATTTATTTTTATCCCAAACTTCAATAATATTTACTGCTGAAGACAACACCACTTCTTTTGATATTCCTGCAAACGAATGCAAATCTTTCGGAATCAATAATCTTCCAGAAGCATCTAACTCCACCATTCTAACTCCAGCTGTAAATCGTCTGATAAAATCATTATTCTTTTTTACAAAGCGATTTAGCTTGTTCACCTTTTCCATCAACATATTCCACTCCCGCATAGGGTAGATTTCCAAACAAGGCTGAAACACGGATCGCTTTAAAACAAAACCTTCGGCCACCACCGAATTCAATTGTTTCTTCAGCGGAGACGGAAGCATTAAACGCCCTTTAGCGTCTGCTTTACATTCATATGTCCCTATCAGGTTTACCACACTATTCTAATTCTTTTGACAAAAGTACAAAATTTTACCACTTTTTACCATTTTTTACCACTTTGTTAATAACTTTCTATTTCTCATTTTATTGTACTGACATACAGTTAATTAAAATAAATCACATCTCTTTTAGGAAATAATGTGCTGTGCTTTTTAAAGAGATTGAGTTAATTCATTCAAATTAATTACCTTTGTAATCGCAAAAGGTTTCACCCAAATGAGTTATAATTACAAAAAAGAAGGAAAATTCAACTATATAGAAACAGGTAAAGGACGCCCAATCATCATTTTACATGGTTTAATGGGCAACCTGAGTAATTTCGATGGCGTATTTGATTATTTTGCCGAAATAGGCTACCATGTATTGATGCCAGAACTTCCTTTATACACTTCACCACTACTTAAAACTAATGTAAAGCATTTAGCAAAATTTGTTAAACAATTTACTAAAGCCAAGAAGTTAACTGATTATGTGCTTTTAGGAAACTCATTAGGTGGTCATATCGCATTGTATTACTCCAAACATTATCCAGAAAATGTAAAAGGACTAGCACTTACTGGCAGTTCAGGATTGTACGAAAACGCTATGGGTGGAAGCTATCCAAAACGTGGTGATTACGAATATATCAAGAAAAAAGCACAAGATGTTTTTTATGACCCAGAAGTGGCTACCAAAGAAGTGGTTGATGATGTTTACGATACTTTAAACGACAGAAGTAAACTCATTAGAACACTATCTATTGCCAAAAGTGCTATCCGTCATAATATGGCAAAAGACCTGCCTAATATGAAAATGCCTGTTGGTTTAATTTGGGGAAAAGATGATATTGTAACACCTCCTGATGTTGCCGAAGAATTCCATAAGCTATTACCAAATTCTACCTTATATTGGATAGATAAATGCGGGCATGCGCCTATGATGGAGCACCCAAAAGAGTTTAATGCTTTATTAGAAAAGTGGCTTAAAAAAGTTAAGCTGTAATTTTTTAAAATCTTTAAAGGGGAGCTTTACAAAAGAAAACGACCTAATCTTAACTTTTTAAACCTATGAAAATTAAGTCGGCCACATTTATCATTAGCAATACTGACATTAACAAATGCCCAAAAGAACAGCTTCCAGAATATGCATTTATAGGACGGTCTAATGTAGGCAAGTCTTCTTTAATCAATATGTTGGTTAATCAAAAAAGTTTAGCCAAAACTTCTGGAAAACCAGGAAAAACACAGCTTATAAATCATTTTAAAATAAACGAAAACTGGTTTTTAGTAGATTTACCTGGCTATGGTTATGCCAAAATATCTAAAACCAAAAGGCAATTATTTCAAGAATTTATAACTGATTATTTTTTTAAACGACAGCAATTGGTTTGCACGTTTCTACTTGTAGACATCAGACATAAGCCTCAAAAAATTGATTTAGAATTTATGCGTTTTTTAGGGGAAAATGGAATTCCATTTTGCATTGTTTTTACAAAAGCTGATAAACTGGCAAAGACTAAAATTCACATGACCTTAAAAGTTTACAAGCAACTAATACTCGATTCTGGCTGGGAAAGCATGCCTCAATACTTTGTTACTTCAGCCACCTCTAAAGAAGGCAGGGACGAATTGTTAAAATTTATTGATGAAGTGAATGAAAAGATAGGTTAGAGACAGGAGACAAAATAAAGATAATGAAAACTACAAAAGACAATTTACAGGTTTTATTTGAAGACAATCATATTATTATTGTAAATAAAAGAGCTGGCGATATTGTACAGGGCGACAAAACAGGAGACACCCCTTTAAGCGAGTTTGTAAAGCAATATATTGCTAAAAAATACACAAAAAAAGGGAAGGTTTTTTTGGGTGTTGTACATAGACTAGATCGCCCTACAAGCGGTATTGTTATTTTTGCCCGCACCTCTAAAGCACTAGAACGTTTAAACAAATTATTTAGAGATAAACAAATTAAAAAAACATATTGGGCAATTGTTAAACAAAAACCTGAATTAGAAAAAGCCACACTCATTCACTATTTAAAAAAGAACCCTAAAAACAACAAATCTACCTCCTTTTCAAAAGAAACGAAAGATACTAAAAAAGCAATTCTACATTATGAAATTTTAAAAGAATTAGACAACTACACGGTATTAACCATCAACTTAGAAACAGGAAGGCATCATCAAATTAGAGCACAACTTTCTGCGATTAAAAGCCCTATTAAAGGCGATTTAAAGTATGGCTTTGACAGAAGCAACAAAGGCGGAGGTATTAGTTTACATGCCAGAGAAATTGAGTTTACACACCCTGTGAGTAAAGAAACTATCCGCTGTTTGGCAGACACCCCTAGCGATGTACTTTGGGATCATTGCGTAAAATAAAGCATTAGCCTATTGCCTTAAAACCTATTGAAAAAGTTATCATTCATTGTTATAATTCCTATTGCTTCCCTTTTTATAACTTACTTTACAATTGATAGACACTACAAATGATGAGAAAATAGCAACGTAATTCTATTTTGAAAAAACAACAAACCTCATCACTACTGACTAATCTACCGCTTCAAAACCTTAAACTTCTCTTGAATAATAATAGCCACAGGTTTATTTTCATTCCATCCACCCCATCCACTAGGTATAGC
>Ga0256844_10001072_pt1 | contig 10373 bp, 6 predicted proteins | sample MusselsmetaG_FD_189100 | JGI IMG/M metagenome (GOLD analysis project Ga0256844, IMG submission 189100) | Mussel associated microbial communities from hydrothermal vent at the East Pacific Rise, Pacific Ocean - Mussels | ecosystem: Host-associated > Mollusca > Shell > Unclassified ... | reverse complement strand
AAACTGGGGGGGTGTACCGTGCCTTCTTTAAAACTTACCATGGTTAGAAAGCCAATCGGGTAACTGCCCTATTTGATCAATAAAACCTACAGGGTCTTGCTTTAGCAGGTGCATCAATCCATGCACACCATAGCTGACCGCCAAACCATCCACTTTGGTATTTTTGGCAAGTTGCAAATCATATTCGCTATCGCCAATCATTAATGCTTTTGAGGCTTCGATATTATGATCGGTGAGGATTTCTTCTAGCATTTGCGGGTGGGGTTTTGGGTGCGCATCATCAGCACTACGTGTAATGGGAAAATAATCTTTTAAGCCTGTTTCTGATAATCCTTTGTCTAAACCTCGACGAGATTTATTAGTGGCGATTGCCAAATCATAGCCTGTTTCTCGTAGCGTATTCAGGGCTTCTGTTGTTCCTTCAAACAATGGGCTGGGAGTTTTATCCTTAAAGAGATAATACTCACGATAAGTTTGTGCAGTTTTTGTAACAAGTGCCATCTCTATCGCGGGGTAAAGCTGGGCTACTGCTTTTTCTAAACCTAAACCGATAACATTAACAATTTGATCATTGCTGCGTGGTTCTAAATCTAATTCACTAATAGCCGATTGCATACAGTTAACGATTTGCGCTTGAGAATCTAACAGTGTTCCATCCCAATCAAATACTAATAAGCTATATTTTTTCATTCTGTTTTCTCTTTTATTTTATCTATACAATTACTCAAATCATCGGCCAGCTGGATTTCACAGTCGTAGTGCTTGCCCGAACTCGCTAGCGTAAATTTTAGGTGGTAGGCGTGTAAAAATAATCGTTTTAAACCAAACTGCTTTTTTACTTCACGGTTTAATGCAAAATCACCGTATTGCGAATCACCCAATATCGGATGACCTAGCTCCGCCAGTTGAGTACGAATTTGATGCATTCGCCCTGTGATCAGCTTTACTTTTAATAGGGTGTGATTTGGGTATTTTCTAAGTGGTGTGAAAATACTTTCTGAGATTTTACCCTGCTCTGCTCCAGCCCCGCCATCAACCACGCGCACTTTTTGCTTTCTGCCTTGCTCACGTTGTAACTTGTTTTTAATATGGCGTTCACCACCTTGCCATTGCCCTTTAACCAAAGTTTGGTAATATTTTTCAATATTTTTTTCTGCTCCACTTTTTGCGCTGTTTTCTATGCCTTTAGCTTTTAATAATTCATGTAATTCTAGTAAGGCATTGCGGTTTTTTGCGAGCATCACGATACCGCTGGTTTCTTTATCCAAGCGATGCACCAATTCAACAAAGGGCATTTTAGGGCGCAACTGCCTAAAGCTTTCAATCAAGCCATAGCGTACGCCAGAGCCACCATGCACCGCCATTCCAGAAGGTTTGTTGATTAAAATCAGGTCGTCATCTTCAAGAATAATAGACGCTTCTATGGCTTTAAGTAATGATTCTGGTGCTGTGGGTGTGGCTTGTTTTTCGGGCAAAAAAACGGGGGGGATTCTTACCGTATCACCTTCTAATAGTTTATACGTTTGTTTAATGCGCTTTTTGTTAACGCGCACCTCACCTTTGCGCAGAATGCGATAAATATAGGATTTGGGAACATCTTTTAACTCGCGCATTAAATAATTATCAATGCGTTGCCCCGCGTGCGCGCTTGTCACTTCTACAAATCTTGCGGATTGTTTTTTAGATGTATTTAAATTTTGTGGTGTATTTCCCATTTGCGAAAGTTTACACAATTAAGAGACCTTTGCACGAAAGATATAACGATTCATTAAGGATTCTTAATAAAGAGTTATTGTATAAACTCAGTTAAATTGATATAATCGGGAGCTGATTCTCCTAAGAACTTTTAGAAGAATTTAAACAGATTCAACGCTCAAGTTTACCGTATTTGTATTTAGAGAAGTTTGGTAGCTTGAGAATATAATAAAGTTTACTTGGTCGAAATGACAAACAGGTAAACACTTTAAGGACGCAGCTCCTTGCCAATCCTGAGCAGGATGATTGACAATCATACCTAATCGGAAAAAGATTTTTTTTGAAGCAAAGCAGTTAAATAAATAGTGAATATTTGCTTCGATTTGATACACATATTTTTGAAAAAAGATAACCTGTGACGTACTTAAATATTTAAGTGCTATTAAAAATAACAGCAGGTCGGGCTTGTTACATTGTAAAAATTAGTCTTGCAAAAGACCGTATTAAAACAACCTTATAACTTTTTAAAAATTTGATCTTAAAGACCATTCTCTTTTTTTTGAGAATTAATCTAAAAGATTCTTGTGTGCTTCTTAGCACGATAAAAGCTAAGAAAGCCTATACGTCAACGTGTTATCGCTTGATGTATTTCAGGATTTGGCAAAACGTGAGCTGTCATTTGAATAGGTTAAACCTATTCAGACATAAAACAGGAAACGTTAAACCATGAAAAGAATTTTAATAAACGCTACACAACAAGAAGAAATCCGCGTTGCAATGGTAGATGGACAATACCTCTACGATCTCGATATTGAACACCCCTTCCGCGCTCAAAAGAAAGCTAATATTTACAAAGGTAAAATTACCCGCGTTGAACCAAGCTTGGAAGCAGCATTTGTCGATTACGGTGCAGAACGCCACGGATTTTTACCTTATAAAGAAATCTCAAAAGAATATTATAAAAAGAACAATAAGAAGAAAACTGATAACAAAAAGAATGGTGGTCGCCCATCAATCGCAGACGTTATCAAAGAAGGTCAAGAAGTTCTTGTGCAAGTTGACAAGGAAGAGCGCGGCAATAAAGGCGCGGCGCTTACTACGCAAATCAGCCTTGCGGGTCGCTACTTGGTATTAATGCCAAACAATCCACGAGCGGGCGGCGTATCACGTCGCATCGAAGGCGAAGACCGTCATAAGATTAAAGAAATCCTAGACCAACTTGAGCTAGACACTGGCATGGGCGCAATCGTGCGCACTGCGGGTGTGGGTCGTGAGCTTGAAGAATTAACTTGGGATATGGATTACCTCAAAACATTGTGGGCTGCCATCAAAGACGCTAACGAGCAAACGCCTCCTGGCACCCTGCTCTATCAAGAAAGTAACGTAATTATTCGTACTTTACGTGATTACTTCCGTAAAGATGTTGGCGAAATCATTATTGATAATGAGCGTGTTTATCAACAAGCACACGATTTTATCAACGCGGTAATGCCTCATAACTTGAAGAAGCTAAAGCATTACACCGATACGGTTCCACTATTTAGCCGTTACCAAGTTGAGCACCAAATTGAATCAGCCTTCCACCGTGAAGTAACTTTGCCATCTGGTGGCTCTATTGTTATCGACCATACAGAAGCGATGACTGCTATTGATGTAAACTCGGCTCGTGCTACCAAAGGTCGTAGCATTGAAGAAACAGCACTTAATATCAACCTAGAGGCCGCTGATGAAGTTGCAAGACAACTTCGACTTCGTGATTTGGGTGGTTTGGTGGTTATCGACTTTATCGATATGCAACCAAATAAAAACCAACGTGCGGTTGAACGTCAATTACGCGATGCATTAAAAGTTGACCGTGCGCGTGTTCAAATCGGTCGCATCTCACGCTTTGGCTTATTAGAAATGTCACGCCAACGCTTGCGCCCATCACTGGGTGAATCTAGCCAGCTTGTTTGTCCACGCTGTAGTGGCCAAGGTACGATTCGCGGCATTGAATCAATGGCATTGTCTATTCTTCGTTTGATGGAAGAAGAAGCAATGAAAGATGGTACGGCCGAAGTAGTTGCACAAACTCCCGTTAAAGTGGCTACCTTTATCTTAAATGAAAAGCGTAAATCTCTCGCAGAGATTCAAGCACGTCATAATCTACAATTAACGGTATTACCCAATATTGATTTGGATACGCCACACTATGAAATCATCCGCTATAAAGAAGATGAAATTGAGACACCACAAAACAGCTACAAACGTACCACCAAGCCAGAGGCAATAGCTGAAAGCACCAAGGACGCTTCACCACAAAATGTGCAAGTTGCGGCAGTGAGTAATGTTCAACCTGCAACCCCTGCTCCATCACCACAAGCACTAGCCGAAGCGAAGAATCCAGGTGTGGTTAAACGTATTTTTGGTGCTTTATTTGGTAGCAAAAAAGCTGAAGAAGCAAAAGAAGAACCGAAGAAGCGTGCGCGTCCTGCAAATAAAAACTCGAATAATAGAAATAGAAACAATAATAGAAACCGTAATAATAACAATCGTAACGCTAATAATAAGAACAACAATAGCAACAACGGAAATAATAACCAGAATCGTAATTCAAATAATCAAAATCGCAACAAGAAGCCTCACAACCAAAACAGTCAGGGCAATCAAAACAATAACCCGAACCAAAAAGGCAAGAAAAACAATAACCAAGGACAAAACAAAAAGCCTCAGGTTAAGCAACAAAATCAACCAAACAATCGAGGCAATAAGAACGCTAATCAATCGTTTGATAAAAATAGTGATAAGCAAACTCAAACTGATGCTACAAACAACGCCACTCAAAAAGCACCACAGAATAAACAATCAAATCGTGGCAATGCAAAACAAGCGCCTAAACCAGCAAAAGATGGCAATAAGGCAGAGCTTGCAGCAAGCAACAACCAAGCACCTATTGAGATAAAGATTCCATCTATTAAGAAGCCAAAAGATAATAATGCTGTTTCTGAAAAGGTAAGTTTTACTACTGAGCCAGCTCAAGGTATGGCTGCTACAACAGCTTCAACAACAAAAACATCTTCGTCATCTACCGTTAAAGCAAAAAAAGAACCTGCAAAAGCTCCAACCAAGAAAGCAAGTGCTTCTAAAGCTGCAAAGACTACAACAACGACTTCAACAACACATCGAAAGAAATCTAGCGATGCCGCAACCAGCACAACAAAAAGTACGGCAAAAAAGGCTGAAACTACGACAGCACCAAAAGCCAAGTCAGCAACAAAAAAGTCGGTAGCCTCTAAAGCCAAAAAGTCTGAAAAAGTAGAGAAAGCGGACAAAGTAGAAAAAGCTAAAAAACCAGCAGCTAAAAAGAAGGCTACAACTACGACAAAAACAACAACCACTACGCGTAAAAAATCTACTAGTAGCGATGATACTAAGAAGCCTGTGGCTGCTAAAAAACCAAAGAAGCCAGCTGCAAGCACTACAAAGAAAAAAGCACCTGTAAAGAAAGCTACAGCAACTAAAGCAAGTAGCAAAACAACAAAGGCCGCAGCACCAAAAAAAGCAGTCTCTACTACGACAAAACGTAAAACGGCGGCTAAAACTCCTCCTTCTGATACAGAGTAAGCCGCATGCTAAATTAAAAAGCCACTAGAGTGCATTCGCATCCTAGTGGCTTTTTTTTAATTTAAAGATACCTTAAGTACAATCTACCACTACATCACTCGATGCCCCTACCTCAGTAAAATCAGGTAGAGGAATTAATACCCGCCTCTCAGGCAAAGTCTTAATGTTTTTTGAATAAAGCTCCGCATGATTATGTGACAATGATAGCTTTCCATTACTTACTGGCTCAGTCACTCGCAACTGAAAATGATGTAGGCCTATTATTTTTTCTTGCGATGCTGAAAACAACGAAATCCTTTGCGGGATAATATACTTAATATTTTTATTCTTTATTTGGAGCTGTAATTGTTTTTCAGTATTCGGTAAGTTTCCCGCTAAGCTTTCTGACACAAACCGTGCTGTTTGAGTACCTTCAGCCCAGCACCAACCACCCGTCTCAACAGGTCTAAGTACATTGCCTGTTGCAAAATAAGCAGAGTCAGAACAACGACCAAACTGATCTATCACTGGCCCCTGTGTGTTTGGGTCTATTTCAATATTTGCGCTTCTAGCAAGAGATGCTTCAGGTGTGAATTTACCCGTGAAAATCACACCATCACATTTTATGTGTGATTTTTCACCTGTGTTATTGATCACATTTATACCACTAACCTGTTGCTTTCCCTCAATATCAATTATTTGCGTATTGAATAATTGTTTAATACCAAGTACGCGTGGTAGTAAATTTAAAGCACTGTAAGCTGTACTGCGTTTTTCTTCTTCTAGCATGGCAACAGGTTTTATACCTGCATGTCGACAAGTTGCTATCGCTGAAAAGGATACAAGCTCTGTACCCACAATCACTGGGGATTTAAACGGCTTTTTAGCACTTAAATAAACTATTGATTGCAACGCCCCTGCCGTCATTATTCCCGCAGGGCGTTGCCCAGAAACAAAACGAGGCGCTCGAGGCATTTCTCTAATACCCGAACTTAACACCACCCGCTTTGCTTGTAGTTGACTAATACCCTTAGGTGTTGACAGCTTGAGCAAACCTCCCTCACCCAGAGACACTACTGTGGTATTCAATGCAATATTTACACTATATTTCTTTGCTTCAGAAACAATTTTTCTCGCATAAGCAGGGCCTAAATAAACACGCTTAAACTCTCGCATTCCAAAGGGTGAATGCCCACAATGACGAGGATTTCCACCCGCTTCATCAGCACGCTCCAAAACAACAATATCATTCACACCTAACTTTTTTAGTGCGATAGCCGTTGCTAAGCCTGCAGGACCCGAGCCGATAATAGCCACATCACATTGTTTAGCTATCATCGCATTCATCTCCAATCGCCATTGCCTGCTCAAAATGACCCTGCGTTAACTCGCTTAGTTTTGCCGAACAATAGAAACCCTGACAGCGCCCCATCGTCACACGGGTTCTACGCTTTAATCCCGCTAGGCTTTTTACAGGCATCTCACCTGATAGCGCTTGTTTTATTTCTCTTTGAGTGACCCACTCACAGTGACAAATCACCCCTTCATTATCCTTTTTTTTCCAATCACGAATTTCAGTTTCAGCCAGTGGTGATATGTTTTTTGGGTAAATAATAGGAGAAACTGATTTATGATTTTCTGCAAAGCTTTGATAATCATTAAACACACGCTTAGCAATACCCAAAGCAGCACTCAAGCCTGTTGATCGAATTCCGCCAACGCTAACATAATGCTGTTCTGGATAATTTTGTATACAATAATCTTTAAATTGTGTGGCAGGTCGAATACCTGCAAAAGTCGCTGTAATTGGCAACCCCTTTAAGGCTGGTATAATTTCCTCACCTTTTTTGCGCAGTGCTTCTAGCATTGATTTTTCTACCGAGGCATCATCTCGGCTTTCTTGCTCTTCAGCCGTTGGACCAACCAAAACATTGCCAAATATAGTTTTAACCACCACCACACCTTTAGTGATTTCATTGGGTACAGGCAAAATAATGGCATCTATCAACTGACTTGCGACTTTATCATAAACAATAAACTGCCCTTTTCTGGGTCTAATCTCAAAGGCTGTCTTTTTAATCAATAGCTTATCAAGCCTATCGCCATACAGACCAGCGCAATTAATTACCGTTGTGCCTTTAAACGTACCTTTATTGGTTTTGATGTGCCACTGCTCACCCTCAAAATTACCGCCTAAAACTTCAGTGCTTCGCGTAAGTTGCGCACCGTTTTGTATTGCTTGGAGCATATACACATAAGGTGCTGTCCATGGGTCAATCACATATTCTCTCGGCACATGAATAGCCGCTCTAACTTTATCTGATAACTTAGGCTCTTTCTTTAAAGTTGCTTTGGCGTTAATCAACTCAGCATCATCCACACCATTGATATGCGCTTTTTCAAGTATCCCTGTTAGCAAGCCCTCCTCTTCTTCTGTCCAAGCTGTCACTAATGCACTGGTTTTGAGTAAGGGTAGATTGAGCTTTTTACGAATATCTAAATATTCCTGATAGCTATCGGCAATACAGGCTTGCTCTACTGAATCAGGTGGTGCATCAAAACCTGTATGCAAAATAGCACTATTGCCTTTGCTGGCTCCATCCAGTATATCGGCCCCTTTTTCTATAGTGAGTACAGAAGCACCTTCAAGGGTAAACTGCCTTGCCATTGCGCAACCTACAATACCTGCGCCGATAATAATGACATCGAATTTTTTAGTTAGCATTACTGGCTCTCTTAGGATGCTAAAAAGTAGCAACACTCTGATAGTAGCCCTGAATTGACCATATTGTCAATAATTAATGACAATATGGTCAATTTGTGCTAGGGTATTTAGTATGAAGCCAATTGAACGTCAAGCACAAATAATTCGCATACTACGAAATGAAGGCAAAATATCCGTTGAGTCATTAGTCGCCAAGCTACTGACATCACCAGAAACAATCCGTCGTGACTTAACCGTACTATCATCCTCAGGAAAACTTCAAAAAGTTCACGGTGGCGCTGTATTACCTCAAATAATTGGGGAAGGACCTTTTCAACAACGCATGGGGGAAAATGTTGGAGCGAAGCGCATTATTGCGGAAAAAGCCTGCGAGTTAATTTCTTCAGGTGACACCCTTTTCATAGATACAGGATCAACAACACTGACTTTTGCCGAATCATTAGTTGCTATTGAAGACTTAACTGTCATCACAAACTCTTCTGATATAGCTAAAACAATAGGCGAGCAAAATTCTGCAGAAGTTTTTCTTATCGGCGGTCTTTATAATAAGGAAAATCGCGAAACTATTGGTGCTATTGCTGTTAATCAGATACGCCAATTCCATTTAAATCATGCCGTTTTAACAGTGGGGTCTGTTGACGCTAAGGCTGGCATTACAGATTACAACATTGATGAAGCACAACTAGCCAAAGCGATGATTGAACAGTCTGATAACCTCATTGTTTTAGCAGACTCTTCTAAGCACAATAAAATTGCTCCTTTTAAGGTGACTACCTTAGATGAGGTAGACCACTTAATTTGCGAGTCAATACCTGAAAATCCGTTGCTGATGGCGTTATCTAATGCTCGCGTGCAACCATTCTGCGAGAACGCTATAAAAGCGTAAAACGTCTTGAAATTGCTACAAAAGATATTTCTTCCCTTCCTTGTTATCTCCTTATTAGTAAGCTTTTGGTACAGCTCTGACTTCAAAACTATTGCTGCTGGCATTTCAATTTTCTTATTTGGTATGTACTTTCTCAAAAGAGGCTTTAATGTTTTTACTGGCGGGGTACTAGAAACGCTACTTGCCAAAGGCACAAATAAACTTTGGAAAAGTATTAGCCTTGGCATGCTTACTACCGCTGTAATGCAGTCAAGCGCGCTTGTCTCCGTTATCTTAGTATCATTTGTAAGCGCTGGCATCATTAGCTTAGCCGCAGGTATTGGTGTAATTTTTGGCGCTAATGTCGGTACAACAGCAGGTGCTTGGTTAGTTGCCAGCTTTGGTCTTAAAGTAAAAATATCAGCCTATGCCATGCCTCTGCTGGTGATTGGATTGATCTTTACTTTCCAGAAATCCAAAGAGCTACGTGGTTTTGGTTATATTATTGCTGGGCTAGGCTTTCTCTTTCTTGGCATCCATTTTATGCGAGAAGGCTTTGAAGCTTTCAAGGACCAAATAGACCTCGCTCAATATGCCCTTGTTGGTTTAAAAGGTCTACTTATCTACGCTGCTATTGGCGCCATGATCACCGTGGTTATGCAGTCAAGTAATGCCACTATGGTATTGATTATCACCGCCCTATCGCTACAACATATAAGTTATGAAAATGCGGTCGCTTTAGCCATAGGCGCTAATGTTGGTACAACGCTTACCGCTATTATTAGCTCACTAAATTCCAATAACCGAGGCCGCCAATTAGCCACTGCACACTTCTTATTTAATGTGATAACAGGGTTTTTAGCTATTTTTGGCATTGATTATATTACCCAACTTGTAGAAAACATCAGTGGCTTTATCGGTATAAACCCTACTAACTTTACCTTAAGGTTAGCTGTTTTCCATACAACGTTTAATGTATTGGGGGTTTTGCTAATCAGCCCTTTCATTGGTTTACTTGTAAAATTTTTAGAGAAAATCATTAAGCCCACACCAAAGAAAATTTCTGAACCTGTTTACTTAAATAATGCCTCTCTAGAGTATCCTGAAACATTATTGATAAGTTTGCACAATGAGCTGCTACACCTTTATCGCAATGTTTCAAAATTATTTACCAAAGCACTTCAAGTAGATCGCACCATTTTACAAAGCCACAATCTAAAAAAAGATATAAAGAAAAGCCAGCAAGCAGTTGAGCTAAATTTTAATGAGCGTTACCAGCTTTCAATTAAGCCACTAATCGCGGCAATCATTGAGTTTTCTGGAAAGGCCCAAGGCGTAATTACAGAGCAACAACAAGAACAGCTCTTTGCATTGCGTTTGGCAGCGGTAAAACTCTCTGAAGCGACCAAAGCCATTGATGGCTTGCGACACAATATGAAAAAGTATTTCCATTCTGAGAATAAAGCCGTCAGAAACGAATACAATAAGATGCGACTATTAATACTA
>Ga0256844_10001071_pt1 | contig 10377 bp, 9 predicted proteins | sample MusselsmetaG_FD_189100 | JGI IMG/M metagenome (GOLD analysis project Ga0256844, IMG submission 189100) | Mussel associated microbial communities from hydrothermal vent at the East Pacific Rise, Pacific Ocean - Mussels | ecosystem: Host-associated > Mollusca > Shell > Unclassified ... | reverse complement strand
TTGTTTATTTGAACTAATTTTGTATAAAATCTTTATAAATAAGTCATAATTTAGTATTTTTATAATAATATTCACATTTTACGCATAAACGCATAAACGCATAAACGCATAAACGCATAAACGCATAAACGCATAAACGCATAAACGCATAAACGCATAAACGCATAAACGCATAAACCGGCACAAATTTTGCAATAATCAACAAAGTTTATATATTAGCTAAAAATTAAATACATGAGTACCAAAGAAAAAATTCAAGAACAAGTAGAAGTTGATGTACTAGAGCAAGAAGTGCCTCAACATGAAATTATTCTATATGATGATGATTTTAACACGTTTGATCATGTAATTGATTCTTTAATTGATGTTTGTGAGCATACTTTAATTCAAGCAGAACAATGCACAATGTTAGTACATTATAAAGGTAAATGTGGTGTTAAAACAGGAGAATACAAAGAGCTTGAAGCTAAATGTTCTAAATTATTAGAACTTGGTTTGACTGCAGAAATAATTTAGTTTTCAGCTAAGGAAATTTTTATTTTATGAGAAATTATACCTTAGTATTTATTTTAGTATTTTTAGTTGTTTTTACTTCATGTAAAAAAGATGAAAAAAATTTAAAATTTGATAATTCAGATTTATTTTCAAAAACCATTGTAAAAAGTCAGTTTTTTAATATTGATTTATCAAAAGATACTACAATTGTTGGCAATAAAGGAACAAAAGTTGTAATTCCTAGAAATTCATTCACCTTACAAAATGGACAACCAATAAGAAATATTAAATTTGAATTATCTGAAGCATTGACTTTAGACGACATGATTTTATCAAATCTAACCACAACATCCAACGGAAAATTATTAGAAACAGATGGAATGATTTATATCAATGCTACTTATAAAGGTGATAATTTAATTATTGATAATGACAAACCTCTTTATATAGAAATCCCAACAAAAAATATAAAACCAAATATGATGGTTTATAAAGGTGTTAGAGATTCTATTGGAAACATAAATTGGATTGAGCCTAAAAAACTAAAGCAATATTTAATTCCTGTAGATTTAGAATTGTTAGATTTTTTACCTGAAGGATTTGAACAAGTAGCAATTAATTATTTATCTTATTATAAAAAACCATTGACTAAAAAATCTATAGATAGTTTGTATTATTCTTTATCTATAGAAGATGTTAAAGAACAACCATCTGATGCTTTGTTAGAATGTGGAATAACACCAAGTGAAATACAAACAATTAAATCACCAAAATTTAATAACACATTAATAGCAACTAAGGAATTTGAGACAAGGTTACCTTATCTTTTTAAAACATGTAACGATGAAAATCTTAGGATGTATGTTATGAATTTAAATAAAAACATGTGGGAAGTGGATAGCTTGGTTTTAGAAAATTTATATCAAAAGACTCCAATTACTCAAATTAGAACAGAAGAATTTCAAGTTAATATAAGTGGAGGTTTAACCATACATAGAGAGAGACGAGTTTTGGATACTATAGCTTATATATCACTTGAAACTATAAAAAATCAGTTTCTCAAATTCAAAAATCAAAGATTAACTAATGTAGAACATAAGAGTGTTTATATTAATCAATTGGCAAATTTTTATAATAGTAAATTAAAAGAGAATATCAAAAAAACGGATAGCTTACGTGCAATTGCTTTAGTGAAAAAGCAAAATTCTCCATTGCGAGTTGTATATAGAAAGCTATTAAAAGAAAGAGAAAAAATAGCCATGCAATCTTATGGGTTTAAACAAACAGAAACAGGTTGGATTAATATTGATAATGGTGTAATTCCAAAAGATTGGAATTATCAAAAAGTAAATGTAAAGGTTGAAAATACAGTAGATTTTGACCAAACACATGCTTATTTAGTATTCAGTAATACAAAAAGTATCGTGAAACTAAACGAATTGGATAAATCACATTTTGAAATTAACAATTTTAAAGAAAGTATTCCAATCACTAAAAATAAAAAAATAACTACAGTTGTTATAGCTATAAAAAATGATTATTATTATTTTGGAAAGCAAGAATTCACTTCTAGTAAATTAAATATTGATACTAATGTATCATTAAGCTTAAAGAAATATAGCATTACAAAAATTAAAGAATTAGTATCAAGATTAGAAACCACAACAGAAAGTAATAACATTCTTAATGATTTTGTTTTAGCTGTTGAAATTAAAAAACAAGAAATTTTAAAAGAAGAATTAATAAAAGCGGCATTTCCTTGCTGTAATAATTAAAACGTTTAGTAAGTTGAAAATTTCTCTGTGTAACTCTGTGCTTTCTATGTGTCTCTATGTGAAATAGCTTTCACAATTTTTCAATAGATTCCTTTTATCTCTATTCTAAAAAATATACTTTTGCAAATGCAACAAAAAGTACTTATTTTAGATTTTGGTTCTCAGTTTACACAACTTATTGCTCGTAGAGTAAGAGAATTGAACATTTATTCAGAAATTTTTCCTTACAACAGCAAAAATTACGATGTAAATAACTACAAAGCAGTGATATTAAGTGGAAGTCCAAACTCCGTACGAGGAGAAGGCGTTTTACACTCAGATTTATCACAAATTAAAGGTAAAAAGCCATTATTAGCTATTTGTTATGGTGCGCAATATTTGGCTCATTTTTTTGGAGGAAAAGTCGGCTCAAGTAATACACGTGAATATGGAAGAGCGAATTTATCATTTGTAGCTAATAATTCAGACTTGTTTACTAAAATTGAAAATGATAGTCAAGTTTGGATGAGTCATAGCGACACCATTATAAATTTGCCAGAAAATTCACAATTAATAGCAAGTACGCATGATGTTAAAAATGCTGCTTTTAAAATTAATAATGAGGAAACTTATGCCATTCAATTTCATCCAGAAGTATATCATTCAACCGATGGAAAACAATTATTAGAGAATTTTTTGGTTGATATTGCAAAATTAGAGCAATCTTGGACACCTAATGCTTTTGTAGAAACTACAGTTAAAAAATTACAAGAAAAAATAGGAAACAAAAAAGTAGTTTTAGGTTTGTCTGGTGGTGTAGATTCTACAGTTGCAGCAGTTTTATTAGATAAAGCTATTGGAAAAAAATTATATTGTATTTTTGTAGATAATGGATTATTAAGAAAAAATGAATATAAATCAGTGCTTGCTCAATACCAAAATATGGGATTGAACGTTAAAGGTGTAGATGCTTCGGCACGCTTTTTGTCTGCTTTAAATGGGTTGAGTGATCCAGAAAAGAAAAGAAAAGTAATTGGGAATGCCTTTATTGAAGTGTTTGATGCGGAAGCTCATAAAATTGAAGATGTAAAATTTTTAGCTCAAGGAACTATTTATCCAGATGTAATCGAATCGGTTTCAATTTCTGGAGGACCTTCAGCAACAATTAAATCGCATCATAATGTTGGAGGATTGCCAGATTTTATGAAATTGAAAATAGTAGAACCCCTAAGAATGATATTTAAAGATGAGGTAAGGCGTGTTGGAAAAACTTTAGGAATAGATTCTGCATTGTTAGGAAGACATCCATTTCCTGGACCAGGATTGGCAATTAGAATATTAGGTGATGTAACAGAAGATAAAGTGAAAATGTTGCAAGAGGTAGATTCTATTTTTATTACCGGATTAAGAAAATGGAATTTATATGATGATGTATGGCAAGCAGGAGCAATATTATTACCAATAAATTCAGTAGGAGTAATGGGCGATGAGCGAACTTATGAAAAAGTTGTAGCTTTGAGAGCTGTTTCTTCAACAGATGGAATGACAGCAGATTGGGTAAATTTGCCTTATGAGTTTTTACAAGAAATCTCAAATAAAATAATAAATAATGTAAAAGGTGTTAATAGAGTAGTTTATGATATAAGCTCAAAACCACCAGCAACTATAGAATGGGAATAAATATGAAAAAGTTAATTTTAATAACAATCCTTTTAATTGGATTTATTGGTAATTCACAAAACAAAAAATACACAACTTATAGAGTTTCACAACATGAAACTATTAGTAGTATAGCTATAAAATTAGGTATAACACCATATGATTTGTTGAAATTAAACCCAGATGCTAATAATGGTATTAGTATTGATGAGGTTTTAATTATTCCAAACAAAAAATTTAACAATAAATCTATAAGCAATTCTCAAGCATCAAATGTAATTGTTAAACAAAAAGATTCAATTGTAGATGGTTACTTGTATCATACAGTAAAGCCTTTAGAAACAATTTATTCATTGTCTAGAAAATATGACATTTCAAAAAGAAAAGTTAAAAAAATTAATAAGTTAAATAGAAAGGGAGATATATCTGTTGGTCAGGTATTAAAGTTCCCTACAGATTTAAAAGATACAGTAAAAGATATTGTTGTAAAACAAGAATCAATTCCGCAAGTGTCAAATAATGATTTTGTTGTTTACACAGTAAAATCTCAGGACACGTATTATTCACTTACACGTTTGTATAATGTTACAGAAGGAGAGTTAAGAGTAATAAATTATAATTTATCGGAAGGTTTAAAAGCAGGTTTAATAATAAAAATACCTAAAGCAAATAATATAGAAAATCAAGATGAATTAGTTGAAGTAATTGACTCTATTAATATAGTTACAAAATCTCAATATATAACTCATCATGTTAAGGCAAAAGAAGGTTTTTTTAGATTAAAACAATTATATGGAATTTCAAAAGAAGAGTTAATTAAGGTAAATCCTGAATTAAAAGAAGGTTTGAAATTAGGAATGGATATTAAAATTCCTGTTAAACTAGATGAAGAATTATTTAAAGCAACTGATGTTCATGGTAAAATATTAAATGTAGTAATGTTACTACCATTTAAAGCAAATGAAGAAATATCAATGTCTGATGATAATAAAAAATCAAGATTATTAAAAAATGTAACTGATTTTTATTTAGGATCATTAATGGCTTTGGATTCAATAAAAAAGAAAGGTCTTTCAGTAAATGTTAAAGTATTTGATACAAAAAATAGTGATTTTGTTATTAATAATATTTTGAGTACATATAATTTTGAAAATACAAATTTAGTAATAGCGCCAATTAAATATAATCAATTTATAAGGGTTTCAAAAAAAATGGAGCAATTTAATATTCCAGTAATTTCTCCATCTTCAAAAAAAGATTGTAATAAAATAGGAGTTAGCAATAGTGTTCAAAATGTTGCACCAAAAACTATTATCTATGATAGAATGATAGAATATATGCTTGCAAATATAACAAATCAAAATATTGTAATAATCGCAGATGAGAAAAATCCAAATACTTTAAAAGAAGATTTTAATATTGATTTAATAAAATCAAAATTAGCAAAACATGATTCAATTAAAAATGTTTCAATTGTTAGGATGAAAGATGGTTATATTGAAAGAAAACTATTTGAAGAAGCTATTAAAGAAAAAAAAGAAAATTGGGTAATTCTAGCTTCAAAAAAGAAATCTACTACATATATATCTTTAGAAAATCTATCAGTATTTCCTAAAGAGTTTAATATCACATTATTCTCATTATCAAAACCAAAGAGTATATCATCTTCAGACGATGCTTATAAAATAAAAAGTTCTGATTTAAATAAACTTCATTTTCAATACCCCGAAGTTAATTTTATAGATGAAGAAAATTCAAATATTGTTTCTTTTAATAAAAACTATAATAATAAATATGGTAGTCTACCATCGGTAATGTCTTATAGAGGTTTTGACACTCTTTATGATGCTTTAATTCGATTAGCAAGTTTTGATAATTTTAATAAAGCTTTTAATGCAGGAAAATCGTATAGATTAATTAGCCAATTTAATTATAAGCAAAACTTAAATAAATCATTTACTAATTTAGGAGTATACATTGTACGATATAATGATTTTAAATTAGAAAAAGTTTATTAATTGTTAAATTTTATATGTTTTTAAGGAATAATATTTAATTTTCATTAAAAAAATTTATTTTTTTATTATATTGCACCTCAAATATTTATAAAAACATATAAAACTAACAATTATGAAAAAAATCACATTAATTTTTTTATTATTATTTACTGTAGCATTTTCTTTTGCGCAGACAATTACAGTTGAACTTTTAACAGATGCTTATGCAAGTGAAACGCATTGGACAGTAAAAGATAGAGATGGAAATACTATTCAATCTAATGCAACTCTTGCAAATGAAACTTTAGTAACTACAGATATTACTGTAGATGTTTCTAATTGTTTTACCTTTACAATTACAGATTCTTATGGAGATGGAATTGCAGGATATAATGGAAGTCCAGCAGGAAATTTGTCTGTAAAGTACAATGGAGTTGAAATAGGAGGGTTTTCTTCTGCAGATGCTAATTTTGGATCTTCTTTTTCTGTTTATGGAATTGGAGGTGGATGTACTATTGTTGATGGACAAATATCAAAAATTAATGTTACAGGTTATCAACCTTTAAATTCAACTGTTAATATTGAAGGTGCATTTTTAAATGTTGGTGAAGTAGTAGTTACTTCGTTTGATGTTAGTTATAATATTAATGGAGATACAGAATCTTCGATGTATAGTCTTTCTGGATTGAATATTGGGCTTGGTGAAGATTATGATTTTGTGCATAATGTACCTTTTGATTTTAATGTGGCAGGAAATCAAACTTTAAATATTACAATTTCTAATGTTAATGGTGGAGGTGAGACAGATTTATCAGACAACAGTTTATCTAAAAATATATTAGTTTATACGAATTCAGTAGCAAGAAAAATTCTGTTAGAGAATTTTACTACGGCACAATGTCCAAATTGCCCTCCAGTTCATACAATGTTAGAAAATTATGTTAGTTCTCAACCAAATGCTATCTTAATTGCTCAACATGCAGGATATTATACCGATGATATGACTATTCCTGAAAATACAGAATTATTAGCAATGTATAATGCTGGAGGTCCTACTTTTGCGCCTGCATTAGCAATTGATAGATATAAGTTTGATGATGGGCTTAATGGACAAGATCCAACACCAGGACCTGTTTTTTGGCCAAACAGTACATCTGCAACTTATGCAAGAATGGATGCTAAATTAAATGAACCTTCTTTTGTAACTGTAGAAATTAATGGAGAATTTGACGGCGGTACTTCTTTAGAGCTAGATATTTCTGGAGATTTTGTAGAAGATTTATCAAGTAATTTAGATATGAGATTGGTTGTTTATCTTATGGAAGATGGTTTAGTTTATAGTCAATCAGGTGGTTCATCAAACTATGTTCATAATAATGCAATGAGAGATGCTGTTTCTGCAACATGGGGTGATCCAATTGGGGTTTCTGGTATTACAGGAGATAGTTTTTTTAAACATTATTCTTACACATTAGATGCCTCTTGGAATCCTGCTAATATGCAAGTAGTTGCTTTTGTAGCAAATTATGGTGATATTAATCATAGAGATGTATTGAATACCGAAGAAAGAGAATTGTCTCAATTGTTAGTATTGTCAACTCAAAGTGAATTACTTAATAAAATAAATATATACCCTAACACTGCATCTGATTATGTGGTAGTTGATAATGCTCAAGGATTTGATTTAGCTATTTATAATTTATTAGGCAGACAAGTGTTGTTAAAAGATAATTTATCTAACAATGAAACTATTAGTTTACTTAATCTATCCAATGGAACTTATTTTGTTAATTTAACGTCTAGCAATAATAAATTAACCAAAAAACTAATTGTTTTACATTAAACTATAAAATTTATTATAATGAAAAAAATTAATTATTTATTACTAGCTTTTTTTGCTATATCACTAACAATGGTGTCCTGTAAAAAAGATGATCCAGAAGAATTAGTAGAATGTGTTTCTCCTAACGATTTAGTAGCAGAAGTTGGAATTCATAAAGTAGATTTTTCTTGGACGGATCTAAATTCAGCTACTACTCAAGATTGGTCCATTCAATATGGTGAAAATGATTTTTCACTTGGTGATGGTATCATAGTTGACAACATTTCCAATTCTTTTTATACTTTGGATGATTTAAATGCAGATACAGCATATTGTTATTATGTAAAGGCAAATTGTGATAGTGAAAATAGTAGTTCTTGGCAAGGTCCAAAATGTTTTACAACATTATTTGAAGGACCTCCATTTACTATTAGAGTAGATGGAGAAGAATTGGTTAATAATGCTGTAAAAACTTATAACACTTTGGGTGAAGATGCAAATATGGAATTAGCAATTACTAATAACACAAATGAAGATATTAATTTAAGGATGGCATTAGTTTCTAAAACAGCACCAGATACAGCTAATGCACTTGTTTGTTTTGATGTATGTTACCCTCAAATTATAGATAGAACGATATACCCATTAAATGCTTCTTATAGATTAGCAGCAGGCGAAACATCAGAGCCAGGTAAAGCTCATGTGCAATATAATGACGCTTCTTTTGGAAGTGTAGAGTATATATTTGAGGTATTTCAAGTTGATGAAAATTTAGTTAAGAAAGAGGATGGAGTTACGTTTACCTACAAATACGACGCTCCTTAAATAAGTGAAATTATTTATTAAAATAAAAATGATGGCTGTAAATATATTTTAGTATATTTGCAGCCATTTTAAATTAAACTTATAAAGTATGTTTGTGAAGGGAGGTGCCCAGATATGTTAATCATTCCAGTAAAAGATGGAGAAAATATCGATAGAGCGTTAAAACGTTTTAAAAGAAAATTCGATAGAACAAAAACGATGAAAAAACTACGTGAGCGTAAACAATTTACCAAACCGTCAGTATTAAATCGTCAACAAAAGATGAAAGCAGCTTACGTGCAACGTAAAAATTCAATGGAAGAATAGTTAGTATTCTTTTAACAATATATTAAAACCGTTATAAAACAAATTTTTGTAAATTTGTTTTATAACGGTTTTTTTATGAAATCAATTCAAGCATTTTTAGATTATTTATCTTTAGAGAAAAATTACTCTAAACATACTATAATATCATATAAAAATGATTTAACATCTTTTTTAAGCTATATTGAAATAGAATATACAGATTCTAATATTCAAAAAGTACATTATACTCAAATTCGTTCTTGGATAGTCTCATTGGTTGAAAGTGGTATTTCTAACAATTCAATTAATAGAAAGATAAGTAGTTTAAAATCATTTTATAAATTTTTAGTAAAAACAAAAACTATAAAAATAAACCCATTACAAAAACATAAATCATTAAAAATTCCTAAACGAGTTAATGTTCCATTTAATCAAAAAGAAATTACAGAAGTTCTATTTAGCTTTGAAGGTAAGAATGATTTCCTTTCATTAAGAAATAAATTAATAATTGAATTATTTTATGCTACAGGAATTAGAAGAAGTGAATTAATAGAATTAAAAATTAAAGATATTGATTTAATTCAGAATAATATTAAAGTACTAGGAAAGAGAAATAAAGAAAGATATGTTCCATTATTAAAAATAATTCAAAAAACTGTAAATGAATATATTGAAGAAAGAAAAAAAATAAGTAATAATAATGAGTATCTTTTTATTACAGAAAAAGGAAATAAAATATACGGAACACTTGTTTATCGATTAATAAATGATTATTTTAGTGCTGTATCAACAAAAGTAAAAAAGAGTCCTCATGTTTTAAGACATGCATTTGCAACCCATTTACTTAATGAAGGTGCGGATTTAAATGCTGTGAAAGAATTATTAGGTCATGCAAGTTTAGCATCAACCCAAGTTTATACAAATAGTAGTTTAAAAGAATTGAAAAATGTGTATAACCGAGCTCATCCAAGAAGCTCAAAAAATTAGAAAGCGTATGAAAGTAGTGATTCAGTCTGTAAATTTCAATATGGACAAAGATTTAAAAATGTTTATTGAAGAAAAATTAGAAACATTAGAAAAATTTTATGATAAAATTATTGGAGCTGATGTATTTTTAAAAGTACAAAAAACTAGTGATAAAGAAAATAAATCTATAGAGATAAGATTAAAAGTCCCTGGAGATGATATAGTTGTAAAAAAAATAGCGAAGACTTTTGAAGAGGGAACTTTGCAAAATGTTGATGCTTTAAAGCGAAGTGTAAAGAAACTAAAAGAAAAACAACGAAATCATAAATAATTTTTTTAAAATTTTTTTAAAAAAGTTTTGTAAATTAAAAAAACATCTTACCTTTGCAGTCCGTTAGAAAAAGCGGGCTGCTTTTTTGAAATATTAAAGCAAAAAGCCGATGTAGCTCAGCTGGCTAGAGCAGCTGATTTGTAATCAGCAGGTCGTGGGTTCGAGTCCCTCCATTGGCTCTTTTTAAATAACTTTTTTAATGAAAAGTTGATTTAGTTCTTTGAATAAAAAAATTGTAGGGGA
>Ga0256844_10001069_pt1 | contig 10387 bp, 9 predicted proteins | sample MusselsmetaG_FD_189100 | JGI IMG/M metagenome (GOLD analysis project Ga0256844, IMG submission 189100) | Mussel associated microbial communities from hydrothermal vent at the East Pacific Rise, Pacific Ocean - Mussels | ecosystem: Host-associated > Mollusca > Shell > Unclassified ... | reverse complement strand
CCTCTAAATTGCTTCCCAATTGAGCAGTGATTTCACTTATATTTAAATCTGTAGGAGGATTGATTAGGTTCCAACCAGCTATTAAATTTATGGTCTCTTCTGTAGTATAGGTAGTTTTATCATATGCTACATCTACAGCAGAGTTTACTTTTATCCAGTAGCCTCTTCCCTTTTCAAAAACATTAAAATCATTTAAAAAATCTTTAGCATCATCTACATAAGACTTTTGATAAGTTTTATTTTGACCTTGTACGACAAGAAGATTAGAACTTCCTACTTTTGTTTTTAAATTAACAAGAGGCAATGAGCTGTTTGCTCCAACCAAGTTCCAACCATTTTGTAATGATAGGGTCTCTGCATGTATAAATGTTGTTGTTAATAACAATGCTAAGTAAACCTTCTTCATTTTTACCCTACTTTGTTGTGATATCAGAAAACTCTAACATACCACCAGAGAGTATTGACTTTTCACTTTCACCAACTAACTTATTATTTTTAAATACTTTAACTATAAATGCTGTTCCATCTTTATAGTTAGAATTTATAGTTAAAAGTGCATTGGTAGGCTGACCATTGATTTTTCCATATATAGCTTTGGTCTGATGACTAGGTCTATTATCTATATTTTTATCTGCATAAACCACTACAGTAAATATTCCAAAAGTATTATTTATATCATGAATACTATTGTCTTTTGCAACCAAGAAACCTTTTGTATTGTTAGTATCGGTAGCATCTAACACCTCCGTCTCGGTAGGAGTTTTATCTTTATTTGAAAGGTTAGATTCTCCTCCATCACAACCTATAAACATTAATACTTGAACCATTAAAACCATTCGTAAACTTTTTTTTATCTTATTCATCTTCTCTCCCCTCTATTTCAAAATATTTATTTTTAATTATAATTATTAATTTTAATAATTAAAGATAATTTAATATTATATTATCATAAAAATATTAATAGTTATAATAATTTTTAGATATTAAAGAAAAAAGTAAATAATAGAGTTAAATGTATAATTTTAGAGAAGTAGTCAAACTCAGTTATAGTAACTGAGTTCAGTAAGAGATGTGTATACGATTAGTAAGTCATTTTTAGACCAGCATAATAGCTGTTATCAAAAAGATAATCTGCATACCCTTTATATCCTGTATGTATGTTTCTATATCCTGCATAAACTTTTACATTTTCAATCAGTTCGATATCTGCTGCAAATCTCAATTCAGAATATTTTTCAGAATCACCAAAAGCTAATGCAGATGGTGCATATAGTGCTTTTGCTTCAAGAGCTACAGGAGGGACATTATACATAAGTGGTGGAAATTCATAACGAATTTTTGCCATTAATGGTAAAGCTGTAAAATTTTCATTCTCTACATCTGCCCACATAAATTTAGCACCAAAAGTAAGTTCAACACCTTCAACACCTTCTAGCTTATTTGTTGCACCTATCCCTGCTCCAAAAAGTTGTTTATCACTATTGATATTTAGAAAGTTAAAATCTGCTTGATATATGGTACTTGTAGTCTGCAGTGCTGCCAAGTTTCGAGAATCAAGCACACCTTCTATTTCTAAATCTTCATCATTAATGTTAATACCTACTCCACTCTCTGCCATAAGTAACGCAGAAGTAAATAAAGTTGTTAATGCTATTTTTTTAAACATGTAGTTCTCCAATGTAATAATTTGTTCTTAGTATTATATCACAGATTAATTAAGTCATTACAGTTTATTGTTTTTAAGTGTTTTATATCACATTTTATTTAACACCAGTATACACAATTATTCTACAAACTTTTCATATAATTTGACATGGAGACAACATGAAAAAAATACTATTAACACTGATTATAACACTAACAACACAAGCGATGTCTACTGATGGTCAAACTTTGTACAAAAACTGTGCAGGATGCCATGGTGATAAAGGTGAAACAAAAGCATTACAGCTTTCTGCACTTATCGCTGGACAAAACAGAGATAAAACTGCTCTACAACTTACAGCTTATAAAAATGGGGAATTAAATAAGTATGGACTAGGAAACATAATGAAAATGCAGGTAGCAACACTAAGTGAAGATGACATCAAAAGTCTTGCTGAGTATATTGCTACTTTAAAATAAAAGAGGTCGGTATAAACCGACCCTTACATATATTTCTTTAAAACTTCAGGAATCTCTATAGAACCATCTTCATTTTGATAGTTTTCCATAATTGCAACCAATGTTCTCCCTACTGCCAATGCAGAACCATTGAGTGTGTTGACCAATACATTTTTCTTTCCATCTTTATAACGAATTTTTGCTCGTCTTGCTTGGAAGTCACGTGTATTTGAAATAGATGAAATCTCTCTATACTGATTTTGCCCTGGTAACCAAACCTCAAGGTCAATGGTGGTTGCAGCAGAGAAACCAAGGTCACCACCACAAAGCTCCACTACTCTGTGAGGAAGCCCTAAACGTGTTAAAATATCAGAAGCATTATCGACCATCATTTTAAATATCTCTTCACTCTGTTCAGGTGTGGCTATGGCTACCATCTCTACTTTGTCAAACTGATGTTGACGAATCATACCTCGTGTATCACGACCAGCAGAACCTGCCTCTTTTCTAAAACATGGTGTGTACCCTGTAAGTAAAATAGGAAGCTCTTTCTCTGTCAAAATCTCATCATTATATAAGTTTGTCAAAGGAACTTCAGCCGTAGGTATCAGATACAAATCTTCATCTTCTATTTTAAAAAGGTCATCTTCAAACTTTGGTAACTGCCCTGTTCCTTGAAGCATGGCAGCGTTATTTATAAACGGCACACAAACCTCTTCAAAACCTTTTTCACGGTTTACATCTAAAAAGAAGTTTATTAACGCTCTCTCCATTCGGGCAGCTTCACCACGAAGAACAGCAAAACGGCTTTTTGCTAGTTTTACACCACGTTCAAACTCTATCCAACCATTTACCTCAGCTAAAGCCCAATGCTCTTTAGGTTCAAAGTCAAAACTACGAGGCTCTAAAACTTTTTTAAGCTCTACGTTATCATCTTCATCTGCACCTTCGGGTACTGAGTCATCAGGAAAGTTTGGCATAGCAAGAGCAACATTTTGTAAAGCCTCTTCTGCTTCACGTGCTGTTGCTTGTAGCCCTACTATGGCATCTTTTTTAGCATCAACTTTTGCTTTGAGTTCTGTAACATCTTTCTTCTCTCGCATGTACTCACCAAAGAGTTTAGACATTTTGTTCTGCTCTGCTTTTGACTCTTCTAAAGTAGCATTAGCAGCTTTTAGTGTTGCAAAAAGCTCTTTTAGTTTTTCAAGTGTCTGGGCATCAACACCTTTTTTCACAAGTTTAGCACTTGCTTCATCAAAGTTTTTTTGTAGATATTTTAAATCAATCATGAGTTTACCTATCGTTGTAGAAATATTTATGGAATTATAGTGAAAAGTTTAGAAAAGGAGGATTAAGGGAGAAATTATAAAAGAGAAAAACCACATACTCGTGGTTTTTCTAACAATTAAAATAATGGACGATTTCTTACTTGACACTCAGAAAAATTATAACTACCACCTTTTGTAGTATCTTTTAACGCAAGTTCTAAACGCCAATAAGCACCATATGTCTTACCATTGGCAATAAATTCATCTATAGTTGATACAATTTTATTTTCACTGAACCCAACAACTCTCACATTGCTAGACTTAGTAATACAATTTACATGAGAGTTCAAGACTCTCCATTTATCAGCTGTACCTGTATTTATATAGAAGTCTCTATATTCCACTACTGTACCAACTGTATCTTTTTCAATACTAATAGGCTCAGGTGTATGCACTCCTTGAAAACTTCTTAATGTTTTAAACTTCACTTCACCACTTCTAAGTATTTTTCCTGTTTCAGGAGTTTTTCCTAAAAAGTTAACAGCTAAAGCTGTACGTTTTCCTATAAGATAAACAGGAAACTTTAAAGTAACAAAAGCTTTTCCTTCTTCATCTAACTGATACTTTCCATCTGTGGAGTCAATTTTAACTTGCCACTCACCTGACTCAGAACTTCCTGGATCGATTAAGTAGTTATGTCCTAAGGCAAAGCCTAATTTATCATGATTTTCACCATTAAATGCTTCCGATAGAGCCAATGTAGTATCAGTATTTTCATACTTGTCTATGTCCCATTTACCTAATGCTTCATAGTCATCTACTTTACCAAATACATAAATATAATCACGATTAACATCAATATTATCAAATACTGTACTGTTCGCTTCAAAGGTAGCTGATTTACTCTCTTTATCTACGTTTAACTTACCTTTAACATTACCAAAGTTACCATAAAGTACCTCTTTACCATTACTATCTCTAGTAAATCCTGTCATAGCAGAAACATAAATAGTAGGTGAAATATTTACAATGTTGTTATATCTATCAACAGCTGAGATTAAAAACTTATTTTCAAACCATTTTGTATCAAAATTATAAGAGACCCCTGCCGAGTTAATAGAAAATGCAGTTGGTGGACCAGAGAGAACCATAGTTGAGTATGTTTTTTGAATTACTTCAGCATTTCCTTTTGTATTATGATACTCAATACGAATATCTATGTCAGCTAAACCAGAGTATGTAAAAGTTTGGACATAAATTGTATTATAATTTTTATTTTCATAAATTAATTCTTCCGAAGCTACAATATTTGTATCTGCATCAAAAAGCTTTAAAAGTTTTGGCTGTTTACTAGTAACTGTAATTTTATCAATCTGCTTGTTTGTTATATATGAACCCGAATCTTTATCAATAAGTGCTACTTTAAAACTCTTTTTATCTTCAAGATTAAACTTCATAACATCTTCGTCTTCTAAAGAAAATTTAATAGCATAATTAATTGTATCTACACTGCTTTCATTATTTTCAGTATTATTATTTTCACTACTATTTGTATCAGGTATAGAGGTAGTAGTAACAGTTTGATTCTCATCAGGTGTTACTTCTTGTAATGGAGAATTAAACTGAAGCTCGTTATTTTTTCCATCAAGAGTAAGTAAACTTTTACCTTTTAATTCATACGATGTTGGAGTACAAGACGTTTTAAATGCTACAACAGCATGAACATCTTGGCTCTCTCCACTTTCACTTAATAATACTTCATTAGGAGAGAAGACTACTTGTTTAATTTTACAAGGAGTAACAGATAGAGACAACTCTTTTAAGTTAACTTCTACTCCATTACTATAACCATTGGTCACAGAAAAGTCTATCCCCATCTCACTTTTATCACTATTTAACTGACTCTTTTGAGTTTCTATATATAGTGAACTTCCTGAGCTATTAGAAGAGCTACTACCCTCACCACAACCAACTAATCCAAACATTAAAAGAAAAGATGCACTTACTTTAAAAAAATCTTTCATACTCCACTTCCCTCTTTAATATATGTAGTTAACGCCTAATGTTACGGCATCTAAACTATCTAAGTTATCTAATTGAGTTACAGAGTATCTGTACCCTAAATCAAAATCTACTTCATCAAGAACATTCCAAACCAATCCAAGTCCAGCACCATATAACATACTGTTTTCACTTAAATTGTCTGCTGTGTGCTTAATCCAACCTATATGACCACTAAGGTACGGTTTAAAAACAATATCATCTTTTTTATAAAGAGATTGCCAAACAAACTTATCAAATGTTAACATTGCTTTTTGAATCTTATGCCCTTTTGAATTTGACATATTAGCGATAATTGAAGTTCTCCAATCTTTATTTTGAGCACCTATTCTAAAGCCTAACTCAGCACTATGAATACTATTACTTAACCCAATTGCATCTTTAGTCTCTATTCCAGCATAGCCAACTTCTATTCCTAACAATCGCTCAGAGGAAAAAGAATCTTTTGCCTCTGATAAAGTTAATATAAGTAAAGAAGATAATAATAATTTATTAAGCATAAATTTATCCTTTTAATATTTTTATTTAATATAAAGTTAAGAATACTCTATTTTTTATTAATCTTTTATGAATTTCTAGAAATCATCTCTTATATACTTATTATAAATAATATGATAGTATATTTTTTAACAATTAAAAATATTTTCAAAGGGTTAGATAATGTTTAAAATAACGATTATAATCCTACTATTTTTCACCACTTTAACTGCTACTTCTATGGATATTCAAAATGACTTAAATAACAGTTCTATAAAAAATGACGCAGTAAAATTTTCTTTAGAGTTAGGTGCAAAAACAGATATCTGGTCACCTGGTCTCTCTAAAAATGTTATTGACTATCAAACAGAAGGTTTACTCTTAGGTTATGGGAAAATTAAACTAAAACTATATGACTCAGATGTTATTAGCATAGAAAAATATACCACCCTCTCCTCTTCGCATACGCAAGATGACCTATTAGAATACTATAAAGATGACAGAAAACATAAATCCAATATTAATGGATTAAGAGTTTCTGTTCAAGTTATAAAAGTATTGAACTATATATTTAAACAAGAGTGGCTCAATGGATTTAACTATGAATACAATACTCAAAACTTTATAGGGGATGCAACATTAAAAACAAATGCTGTCTATTGGTATGGAGAGATAGATGGAGGTGTTAGAAATAGAGATTTTTCTCTACTTGAAAAAAGTGATAGACTCTCTTTTAAAACAACTTTTAAAGTTCATAAGCTCTCCTATGCATGGTCAGAGATATCCAAACACATAAAAGGAATATATGCTTCTGTAGGAATTTTTGATGAGGAGTGGTCAAAACCTACTTTTATTGGAGACACCTCATTAAAAGGAAGTTTACCGATTATTTTTGATGCCAACTATTATTCACAGGGTATTACTACAGCTTTGGGCATAAAAAACCATAATTATAATATAAAAGCTTTTTTTGATTATGGAATAAATAATGAGATGAAAGTTATTCAAAAAAAGCATCAATACAGTAACCTAAATAAAGATGTTAATATATACATGATGGGACTTAATGCAAACTATAGATTTACTGATATTTATACTCGTGAAAAATTTGCTACAGATATTGTTTTAGGTACACAACTGCAATACAATAAGATTCATCAAGGTGGAGATATAAAACTTGATGCTGAAAAGCTCTATAGTTTTCATGCTGGTATAGAAATTATTTTTTAAGGTATTCAATGTTAAAAAAACTACTAATTATATTATTACTTTTACTTTTTTCTGGATGCAAGGAAGCCTCAAATTTTTTATACCAAACTGTAGGAACAAAAACTCATAACTATAAAAAAAGTAGTTCAACTTTAAAAGAGTGTCAATTAAATAAAGCTATAAATATAGTTCTTAAAAACAATGAGAATAATTTACTAAAAAACTCTGAACTGGGACTAGGAAACTACTTTAAAAATAATTATCAAACATCCAATCATTTTTTTAACCTTGCCATTAACCAATATAGAGTCCATGAAAATAATGCTATTTTTGATATTTCTACTTTTCTAAGAAAAGAGTATCACTTAGAAGGATATGACAAAGTACTACTGCATAATTACAAAGCCATTAACTACCTTTTGTTAGGTGATGCAGAAGCAGCAAGGGTTGAAGCAAAAAATTCAAATATAATTCAAGATATTGAAAGAAAAAAACTTAATAAGTTTAAAAAAAACTATAATAAAAAGAACCTAAACAGTCATCTTTTTTCACGATATGAGAAGCTATTTAACCACGTAGAAGAAAAACATAACCCTTATCAAAACCCTTTAGCCTACTACATTTCAGCATTGGCTTATGCAGAAGAGAGAGACTATGAAAATGCACTTATAGACATACACCTTGCTAAAAAATTGATGCCCAATTCTAGGATTTTACAAGAGAAACTAAAACAGTACCAAGAGCAAAACAGTAGTAAATTTATAGAACTTTTTTTCGATGTAGGACAAGCACCCTATAAAACACAAGTAGCATTAAAATTAAACATGGAAAATGGTGAACAACGTATGGCATACTTACCCTCTTTTCATTTAGAAATCAGTGACGTTGAGTCTGTTTATATAAAGAATAGTAAAGGAGAAGAGGTAGGCAGAACTTCTCTTTTATCAGATATAAATGCCATTAAAATAAATGAATTTAAAGAGAAGTTACCAAGTATCCTTTACCTTATATCACAACAAGTAACCATATCTTTAACTTCAAGTAAATTAAATTCTAATTCAAAAATTATATCAGGAATTTTTAATGCAGGAGCTGCTATTTATGGACAAAATACAACAGCTACTTGGAGCTTTTTACCTCAAAAGAGTTTAGTTTTATCTTTTGTTCCTAAGGATTTTGAAACATATACCATGTTTGTAATTTCTAAAAATGGAGAAACTTTAGATAAAAAATTACTTGAATGGAACGTACATACAAAAACAAGAAGTATATACAAAAACTTTATCATACGTAGCAATAAAATTTGTAAAGAATTAAAAAGTGACACTCTTGAGACACTTTAAAAAACTATACTTAAATAAAGAGGAGACAAGATGAAAAATATAATTAAAATTATATTATTATACCTGCTTATAGGCTGTGGAAGTTCAGGAGGAGAAAGTTCTTCTTTTCGTATTAAACCTCCAGTAATTCAGAGTGAAGAGATCTACTTTATCAAAGAAAATACAAGAGAAGCATTTCAAATAGAAGCTACAGATAACAGCTCTCTTAAATATTACTTAGCAGGAAAAGATGCTGCCTTATTATATGTTAATATAATCACAGGAGCAGTTTTTTTCAATGATCCTACCGATTATGAAAGTAAAGATACATATAACATTACCATCATTATTGAAGACAGCGTAGGAAACAGAGTATCTAAAGATATTGTCATAAAAATAATAGATGACCCCAATGAAACGGTCATTATTCCAACTGAACATAACAATTCTTTACCTCAAAATGATGAATATTTTATTACTACTTGGCAAACCAATCAACCAGGAGTATCTTCAAATAATCAAATTACTATTCCTACACTAGGGGATGGGTACAATTATAATGTTGACTGGGGTGATGAAACAAGTAGTAAACATATAACTGTAGATGCTACACATACCTACAAACATATGGGTATATATAAAGTAAAAATCATTGGTAATTTCCCAAGAATTATGTTTAACAAAGCCAATACAGACAATCAAAAAATTCTCTCTGTTGAACAGTGGGGAGATAATGAATGGTCTTCTATGGGAGGAGCATTTGCAACCTGTTCAAATATAGTAATCTATAGTCAAGATACACCAAATCTATCAAAAGTAACAGATATGAGTAGCATGTTTGCTCATACTTCACAGTTTAATCAAGACATTAATTCTTGGGATGTCTCCAATGTTACTGATATGAGATGGATGTTTAATGAAGCTAAAGCCTTCAACCAAGATATCAGTTCGTGGGATGTTTCAAATGTAACAAACATGGATTATATGTTTAAAGATGCACGCAATCTTTCTCATAAGGATTTTAGTAAATGGAATGTTTCTAAAGTCATAAGCCATGAAGGATTTTTAGACAATACAGGAGAAGATAATATTCCCCCTCTATTTAACAAATATAATATCAAAATGACCGATACGGGGATTGAAATATATGATGTTAGTATTCCATCAAATCCAACACTTCTTACAACATATGATGTGATAACATATGAAAGTACAGGTATGTATATCAAAAACATAAGCATATTAGAAAACCAAAAAAATATTCTTCTATATGCATCTGGTCATAATGAGAACGATTACTATGTTGTCAATACCTCTAATATTTATAATCCTATTGTAAAAGACTCTTTTTATATAGATGCTGGTTATCGGAATAGTTATGGTCAAGCCACTTATATTAAGCTAAAAAACAATATTTACCTTATACATACCTCTAATGAAGTTATTATATATGATTTTAATAACTATAAAAAAATTTCTATCGACAACTCTTTTTCTTGTTATTACTATCTGACAAAAGATAAAAAGAAAGTTTTACGATATGTAAATGACAGTGATGGTCCTCCAGCACTACAAGGTTTAATTATTATTGATATATCCGATAACAATAATCCCGTAACACTCAATGAAACACCTTACTCTTTAAATAATGTCATTTTTATTGAAAATCGTAGTAAAGTTCAAATTACAGAAGATGATGGTTCTCAAAGAATCATTGAACTATTTTAAAATGTATAATAAATGAGGATAAAATGAAAATAACTTTACTACTAAGCCTACTACTCTTTACGGTCTGTTCTGCTGAACCCACAGTAGCAAACCAAACTCAAGATAGAGGTTTAAAGATAGTACATAAACCAACAGAAGTAAAACAGACCGAACAAAGAGTGGCACTGGTTATAGGTAACAACAACTACTCTGGTCTGCTCTCCAAACTTCATAACCCTA